>ERZ1027188.63-NODE-63-length-46213-cov-6.145847_pt1 | contig 46213 bp, 34 predicted proteins | sample MGYA00519273_ERZ1027188 | MGnify/ENA primary metagenome ERZ1027188 (study PRJEB26926, sample SAMN06164623) | human gut metagenome | biome: ENVO:00009003; feature: ENVO:2100002; material: ENVO:00002003 | host: Homo sapiens | place: USA | collected 2012 ... | reverse complement strand
TAAGCTGCCCTTAGTGAGCAAGCTCCCACGGTCATCTTGCACAATCATTTCTGCACGGCTGAACTGTTACTCACAATATTCCTGATAATCCTCTTCACTTGCAAACAACATATATCCACCATTCACATATCCCATATATCCTGCAGTCACTACATATCCTTTCATAACAATACCTCCTGTTAAACTTGCCTGTAACATATTTTCTACCTTAATTTTCATTTCAGGTTCCTTACAGGTATTAATTTAACAGAAGGTATGTCCCATAAATGTCACTCTGTCTTTATTGCAATGCATGGACCAAGCTGCATTTCAGCATTTCAGGCTGCCGTACTATAGCGGATAATAATCATTTCAAGCCCGATGTTATCGCTGATTTTTCCTGTTTTAATGGCTTCCTCCGTAGAAACACACTCTTCCAGTGCCTGCCGGATCATGCTTTTACTAAAATGGGAAGCCTGCGTCACATATTTTCCGGCAATGAAGCCCGGAAGCCCGATTTTCTCCCCGATAGCTTTGTTTCCGTAGCCTTTCTTCACCAGTTCCTTTACCTGCAATAGAAGATTAAACTGTCTCGCAATCAGGAACAGAATCCGCATCGGCGGCTCCTTTAATGCGATCAGTTCATAGTAAAGCTCCAGTGCCTTTTTCTGATTCTTATTGGCAATTGCCTCGACCATATCAAAAATGTGGCTCGTGATTCGTTTGGTACAGATTGCTTCCACGTCCTGTTCCGTAATCACATCCTTATCAAGACAATAGCAGAATAACTTCTCGCATTCCTTATGGATATTCTCCATGTCCGTTCCGGTCTTTTCCAGAAGCAGGTTCAGGGTACGCTCCGAAATATTCTTATTTTCCTTCTTGATCATCTGGAGAATCCAACGCTTCAACGTTGTTTCATCCTGCGTGGCAAACTCCACTGCGCAGCCATTCGCCTGCACTGCCTTAAACAGCTTGCTTCGCTTGTCCACCTCGGTCTCCACGAAAAGGAAATTCACACTTTCCGCAGGGCTTTTCAGATACTCTGCCATCTGCTCTCCACCCGACTTAAACAATCCGCTGTTTTCAATCAGAATCAGTCTTCTGTCTGCAAAAAACGGCATCGTCTCTGCCTGATCAATCACCTCGCCCACCGTAAAGTCCTTGCCTTCATAATAACTGAAATTCATGGTGTCATCACCAATCATCGCTTCCTTCAGCTTGTCCTTATACTGTTTGCGTAAGTAAGCCTCCTGCCCGTAAAGCAGATATATTTTTTTGAAATCCCCGGACTTTAAGTCCTGAATCAATCGCTGCATGTGTTCTCCTGTCTGCTGGTCTTCCCATATACTTCTACTTTATTTTTAACATGACTGCACATAATTCTGCAATGCCTTTTCAACTACTGCATTTAACGTCTCGCCATTCATTTCTGAAATTCGCACAAGTTCCCTATGAAGCTTAGGCTGTATCCGTACATTGAATACTCCTTTATAAACCTTGCATGGTTCCTTTCCAACCTCTTTGCAAAATTCCAGATAATCATCCACCGCCTGATGAAACTCCTGTTCAATATTTTCCACCTGATCGCTGGAAAAATCTACATAATCATCAATTCCATTGATAACGCCTCGTAATTTCCTGGCATGTGCATCATAACGTATTAATGTGTAGTAACCCTTATACTCCAAAACATTATCTTTCATTACAATTCTCCCATTTCTTTTAATTTCTGTACCAGATCCTCTACTGCTCCTTTATCCATAATATCTGTAGGATGTGGCTTATGAAGCATAACAATTCTTCCATCCTTTTCTTTGCTTTTTCATATTTACTCATATAGTACCTTTTCATGTAACTATATGATAGTTACATTTTATTTCTTTCTCTTGAAATTGTCAATTGAATCTATCCATAATTAAGATTTTCTATTAATCTGCAATATACCCTCTCACCTGCACACGGCTCTTATCATCAACCGTCACGGTGATTGCCCCATAATCTTTTGTACAAAACCATGGAACATCTACCTTTTCAAGGCGTTCCAGGGTTTCTTCATGCGGATGCCCGTAACGGTTTGCTTTCCCGCAGGAGATAATGGCAAGCTTGGGATTGGCTGCTTTTAAAAATTCTTCTGAAGTGGAATTCTTCGATCCATGATGTGCAACCTTGAGTATGGTCAATTCTGTCTCCGTATGATTTGCCCCCATTTTATTCTGTGGTCTCTTTTCTTCAATCTGTTCCTCTATTCTTTCATCCTCTATACTCTGTTCCTCCATACTCTCTTCTTCCCCTGATATTCTTATGACATCCTGCATCTGCGTCACTCCCGGTTCTTTCCAGTCCTGCAGTTCCTGTGTCAGATGCTCTTCTCCTGCTCCCTGCACATCACCGGTAAGAAGCATGGAAAATTCCCTGTAAGTCACAAGCAGTACCATGGAAGTTTCATTGAGATCTTCTGCCCGGTAGCCTTTTGATGGATGTAAGCACTGGAATAGCAATTCACCATCCTGAAGCTGCTGTCCTTCATGCAGGAGCTGAACAGTAATTCCATTCTGCCCTGCCAGCTCAACCAGTTCTTCATACCCTTCACTGCGGCACTCATCTGCAATATCCGTAAGCACCAGATTTTCTACCCGGATTCCTTCAAGCTCTGCCTGCTCCAGTAATTCCGCAATTCCATTGTAATGATCACTGTCCGCATGGCTTACAAATACGGCCTTAATCTGTGATGCCCCCTGATATTTCAGAAAAGGAATCATCCGATACTTTCCGACTTTAGAAACCGAGGAGCTTCCTCCATCTGTCAGATAAGAAGCGCCATTCTCCGTCTGCAGGAAAATACAGTCTCCCTGTCCGACATCCAGGAAAGTAACCTGTAATTCCGGTCGGAAACGCCAGGTAAGTATCACTACACCAAGCAAGAGGAAGCCCCAGCAGATTCCTACAGGAATTCCATATGTTGAAATCCACTTTCCGCCATGACATGCTATTCTTCTTATTCTTTTATTCTGCATTTCATACTGTGGTATTTCATATTGTGATACTTCATACCGTGGTATATTATATTGCGCCATTCCGTGTTGTGATCTTTCGTACTGCGACATTTCGTATTGCAATACTTCATGACATGGCGGATCCTCTTGCAATATTCCTTTTACGCAGCTACCTCGTCTGTGAATACAGTCCTTGTGAATACAGTCCTTCTGATACAGCACTGCCTTACGCTTCGTCCTCCCCAGAGCTGCAATAATAATCAACACCGCCACATATACTGCCAGCTGCCATTTTGCAGGACAGCCCGGCGTCCAGTAATGATGAGGCAGCTGCTCTGTAAACAGTCCAAGCCTTTCGTATACCATAAGAATCCCTGTAATCAGCCATGCCGCAGGGATAGCAAGCGGCGTGCACAGAAAGGCTGCAAGAATCATCACAATTCCTGCGCCCATTAAAATACTCATCATGGGAAGTACAATGAAATTTAAGAACATCGAATAAATCGGAATCTGATAAAAGACTCCCAGATACACCGGAAGTGTCACTGCCATCAGGGCAATTCCCTCGAACAGCTTTTTCCCCTTTCTGACATTGCCAAGAACCGGAAGAATCAGAGAAATGCCCAGAACACACAGGAAAGAAAACTGAAAGCCGCTGTGAAAGAGATAAAGCGGCTGTTCCACAAGCACCAGAACTGCCGCAACAGCAAGCGCCGTGATCCGGTCATAGGTTCTTCCGAGAATCTGTGCCAGCATTTGCAGCAGAAACATGGCGATTGCCCGGATTGCTGAAACCGCAAAGCCGGTCATCATTCCATACAGAACAATGATTATGGAAGCCAGTATGGCACTTAATTTTATTTTTAATCCTGCTCTTCGTAAAAGCTGATAGAGCCCCATTCCAATCATGGAAATGTGAAGCCCCGAAATAGCAAGAATATGTGCAATGCCATTTCTCTGATAAAGGCCTTTGATTTCTTCGTCTAAGATTCCTTTTTCTCCAAGCAGCATGGTCTTCATTACCGAGGCTTCCTGTTCCGGTAACAACGCATCCACTTTACTGCCTGCTTTTCTTCGTAACTGATATAAACCTTCTGCTATTTTATAAAACCTGTCTGATTTTACTTGAATTTCTGCCTGATTAAGGCGAAAAGAGATTCGAAGTATCTGATAATAGAACGGGGCATTGAATTGCCCGGGATTCGTTGGCTGTTGAAAATTTTTCAGTGTCCCCTTCAGGATAACCAGGCTTCCAATTTCCGGTTCCGGAACACCCTCCCTTAAATAACACAGGATATTCTCTGTGGCTTTTGTGTCAGCTGGCTTTTCTGCACATTTCCCCTGTACGAGTAACTGCTTTTCTGCTGCTTCCTCCTGTACAAGTAACTGCCTTTCTGCTGCTTTCTCCTGTACAAGTAACTGACCTTCCGCAGCTTCTTCCTGTACCACTGACTGACCTTCCTCTGACTGTCCTTCCACCGGATTGTCTCCTGTAAAAGAAACCTGCTTTAAGTAGACTACCGTTTTATCCTGTCCCCCCTGGGTTTTCACTTCTTTCTGATAAACCCTTCCCTGCACAATAACCGTCTGCCCTTCCAGCTCCGGGCAGCTCCACGGTTCCTTTCGTGACAGGGAAGTTACAATACAAATCAAAATCACCACTACCAGACACCCCACACTTAAGGGGCGCTTTCTCATTCATTTCCTCCTCTACTCCACAAGATCCAGATTCCGTTCATACGATGGCTGCAGGCTGGCATGATCCTTGAGATCTACCGCTCCCTCCGTATCAATGGTAATCTGTACACGATTCACACTGGACAATTCTGTCAGTGAATTTACAATTGAATAAATCATCACATCTGAACTGACATTATAGGACTTCGTCCAAAAGGATGTATCAAGGTTTACATAACACGTTCCATCTTTTACCGTCACACTTAAGATCTTCGTAGACGGGTTTAACACCGCATAACCGGTTTCATTCTTCTGCGGTCCTAAAAGGAGCTGTTCCACTACAAGCCGCTCCATGGAAATGTTACTGCTGTATACTACATTTCTTTTTACCGCACAAAGCCTTGTTCCATCTTCATTTGCAAAATAAAGCAGCAGTTTTGCCTTCTCATAGGTATTGATTTCATTGCCATCGTTATCAATAAACATATCGGCATTCATTACCCCGATTACATTTCCGTAGGTATCCGTCAGTGGCTCTTCCTTTACCTGGAAGGAGATATGCGCCACACCATCGATCTGGGACAGAGTCCGCACAATTGCCGCCCTGGTCAGCACCTCGGTTGTCACCGGCTGACGGTAATACTCTTCACTGAAATCAAGCAGAAGCTGCTCCTCGGTGATCGATTCGGAAAGCAGCTGCACATTTCCACTTAACGGTGCACGATACTGCAGCTTATCTGCAGGCGCCGACAGCTGTTCCAAAAGCTCCTGCAGCAGGATTTTCTGGTCGGTGGTTTCCGTCCGGTAATCATGGCTCGCAATGGCAGTCTCTTCATTATTCAGGCTGTAAATGTGATATATTTTTCCCGTTTCCTGCTCCTTCTTTCCACAGGCACACAATAAGATCATGGAAAATAATACTGACCAGAACATCACCTTATGAATCCAGCCAGATTTCTGTTTTCCATATGGGTTACCCCTGTGCTGCCGTTTACCTTCCAGAAGATATTCATATTTATTCTGTTCAAAGACAATCCTTTTCTTTCCCATACCGCTATCCATTTTTATCCTACGACAATCCTTTTTTCCATACCGCTATCCATTTTTATCCTGGTTCAAAATCATTTTCAAAATCATTCTTTTCCTTTTCTTCCCTGCCATACAGACTGTGCCTGTTTTCCCTGTCAGGAACAGGTATTGATTCTGTCACACAACTGTCTTCTGCGATACATCAGATCATGCGGCTGCTTTCTGCCGGACATCATGAACCGTTACAGTTCAGCTATGAACCTGCTTACGCCAGTGATCTTGTCAATGGAATCTTCACTGTAAAGACGCTGCCCTCGCCCTGGATACTCTCTACCTTAATCGAACCGCGTAACAGCTGTACGGCGCCCTTCGTAATTGCAAGTCCAAGTCCCGTTCCACCGATTTCTCTCGAGTGGGACTTGTCTACCCGATAGAAACGTTCATAAATATGCTGGATCGAATCCTCCGGAATTCCAATGCCTGTATCCGCAACCTGTACCGTAAAGAACTGATGGTCTGCGTCCAGAATAACATTCACCTTTCCCTGCTCCCGGTTATACTTAATGGCATTTTCAATCAGATTGGTTAAAATCAACGAAAGCTTCACTTCGTCCACTTCTGCAATAATTTCGCGCTTACTGATGAGTGTCAGTTCAATATCCGTTTTCTTGGCAATTGGTCGAAGCCGCCGTAAAATCAGTTCCGTAAGTGCATTGATATCAACGGATGTGATATTTACGGATGCTGCAGACTTGTCCATCTTCACAAGCGCAAGCAGATCATTAATGATTTTATCCTCACGCTCAATTTCCTCTGCAATATCTACCATGAATTCCCGGTACAGCTCCACCGGCACATCCTCCTGCGCAATCAGGGAGTCCGCCAGCACCTTCATGGAGGTAATCGGTGTTTTCAGCTCATGGGAAACATTCGCCACGAAATCCTGTCTCGTCTCATCAAGTGCATTCATCCTTTGCAGCACACTGTTAAATGCATCCACGATATGCTCTGTTTCTATGTAATCCGGCACACTGATCGTTTCATTCGTATAGCCCTCCTGCACCTCACTGATCGCTCCCGATACCCGGTCAAAGGGCCGGATCAGAATTTTAGCCAGGATAATTGCCAGCGCCAGAATACACAGAGCCATAATAATCTCGATAATCAATGCTTTCCGGCTCAGAATGGAAAGCGTCATGGCAATACTGTCGGTGGAAACACTGGTCAGCATCACGCCACGTACCACTTCCGTTCCCTCCGGCTGTTCGGGCGTTGCGTTCTGTTCCGAAATGGTCTCCATAATCGGAACCGTAATCTCAATAAACCCGTTCACCCGGTCATAATTGGCCGTATTGGAGCCCTTAAAACACTTAATAACCTCCTCGGAAACAATCGTCTTTCCTTCACTGAGTCCATAGGTATCCTTCACGATTTTCAGACTGCCGTTAATAATCATCACACGCCCGTTATACAGATTGGAAAGCTGCTCGAGCTCTGCATTAATCACTTCCGATGAACTGTCCGGCAGATAATTATAGGTAATCAGATGATCTGCAATAATCTTCAGCTGATTCTGCACATCAGAAATCCGCACCTTAACGGCACGGTCTTCATAATTGCTCAGAATAACCTGGTAAATAATCGTACACGGGATAATTCCCACAAGAAAAATAATGATAAACAGACGCAGCTTTAAGCTGCGTCCAATCTTTAATCCTGGAAAAGAAATTTTTGATTTTTCTGACATTACTTCCGATTCCTCACGAATAGTAGTAGCCGACGCCCCATTTCGTATGTACATAGCGTGGATTGGACGGATTCTCTTCGATCTTTTCACGCAGACGGCGGATATGAACATCCACGGTACGCACATCCCCCGGATAACCGTTTCCCCAGATCAGCTTCAAAAGACTCTCCCTGCTGTAAACCTTGTTGGGATTTAAGACCAGAAGCTCTAACACATCAAACTCCCTGGCAGTCAGGTTCATCTCTCTGCCTGCCACAAATGCCCTGCGGTCATCACAGTAAAGCTTCAGATCCCCATCTTCAATCACCTTGGCTGCTTCCTTCTGCTTCGGGGTTGTTCTACGCATAATGGCCTTGATTCTTGCCTTTACCTCAAGAATGTTAAACGGCTTTGTAATATAATCATCCGCACCGTATTCAAGCCCCAGAATCTTGTCCATATCCTCCCCTTTGGCAGTCAGCATCACAATCGGCACACCGGAAAACTCACGTACCTGCTGGCATACCTCAAATCCATCCTTCTTGGGAAGCATCACATCCAGAAGAATGATATCATATTCTTTACTCTGAATCATGGCAAGTGCCTCCTCACCATCATAGGCACAGTCCACTTCCATTCCATCCTGTTCCAGACTGAACCGGATTCCCTTTACAATCAGCTTTTCATCATCCACTATCAAAACTTTCTTCGCCATTTCCCTTTACCTCAACCGTATCTCCCAACGCTCTATACGGTAATATATGCTTTGATTTTCTGAAACAATCCATCCTTGATTCCGGCCACATTCATCACGCTCTCAATCCGGTCAAAGCTGCCGTGCTCTTCCCGATAGGCAATGATGCTCTTTGCCTTGCTGCTGCCAATTCCGGGCAGGGTACATAACTGCTCCTGTGATGCCGTATTCAGATTCACCAGACAAACGTTCTTCTGTCCGTCCGCATTCTGTGAGTCTGATACCTCCGTCCCTGAGGTTGTGCCTGTTTCTCCGGACTGTGTCATGATATTCTGCAGCGGGGAATCCATTTCTGCGACTTCTTCACGGGTAGGTACGTAAACCTTCTCCCCATCGGATACAAAATCCGCCTGATTCAGGTAATCCGGATCTGCTTTGGCACTTAGTCCGCCTGCACATTCAATCGCCTGATAAATGCGGCTTCCCTGCGGCAGTTCATAAACGCCCGGCTGTTCCACTGCTCCGCAGACATGTACCATGAAGGACACCTTCGCTTCCTTTTCTTCCAGCATCCCTGCACCATGGATACCCACACTTGTATCTGCAGATATACCTGCATCAAAACTCCCTGCATATTCACCTGTCGTCCCGACTTTTCCAGTATCAGATTCTTCCAGTGTATTTCTATCAGAGTTTTCCAGCATGAGCTCACCCGATTCCACACTTCTGCCGGCTTTCTGATTCTCTTCCGAATTCCCGGACAAATCAGCCGGATCCGCTTCTATGATCTTCTCCGTATCCTCAAACAGCAATTCCGCTTTTTCCTTACGGCACCCGAACAGCGTACATAGCAGAATCACCGGAATAAGGACCAGAGACCGATATTTTTTCTTCATTGTCATCCTTTCCGATTCCGGAAGGAGCCCTTATAACAATTACTAATTATTGTAATAGAAATTTTCAATATTTACAAGCACTATTCCGCTTTAAAAATGATCATTCCGGCGATGGCAATGATCGCACCGATCACCTTTTTCCACTCAAACGGCTGCTTCTCCACACCAAACCAGCCAAACACTTCAATGATATAAGCAACGATAAGCTGTGAAATAATGATCATCATCACGGCCTTTGCAGGACCTGCAGATTCCATACTCTTAATGACCGTGTACGTGATAAAAGCACCGATTGCCCCACCAAGGAGCATATACTTCGGCTCGATCTGCATCAGCTTTCCGAAGGAGCTGCGGTCGGTAATCAGATATGCGGCAAGACAGACAAGCAGCGCCGTGAACTGTACAAACACATTTGCCATCCAGATACCGGTGCTTTTCGTCACCTGTGTATTAAACACTCCCTGCACGCTCATCAATGCTCCCGAAAGCAGTGCAATAAAAATTCCAATCATATGAATTCCTGCCTTTCTGTCCATCCGGACTTTATCCACAGTATCTCCACATGATTGGAATCTCATTCTTACCTTTTATTCACTTTGATTATCCAGAGCCTGCTGCCGGTAATAATCTTCATCCAGGTATTCCACCTCATCCTCTTCGCCATCTCCGGCCGTATCCTCGATGTAGGTCTCTTCGATCTGCTCACCGGTAATCTGGTACTTGATCTGTTCGGAAAGCGTCTTCAGCTCCTCATTCGCATCTGCTCCATTCCAGATCTCTGCAAAAAGTGCCTCCAGCTTCAGCCAGTAATTTCCCGTTTCAAGCATCTTCGGAATCGGAACGGATGTCTCGTATTCCCTGGCAAAAACCTGCAATGCATCATATGGATATTCCATATCCTTCTGCGCCGAAACCTTACCGGAACGGTCATAAAGAATTTCATTGTACTCACAGGTTAAGTATCTCGCAAAATCATTTGCCACTTCCTGATTCGTCGAATAACCATTAATTGCCACACAGTTCGTCACTGAAAGGGAACTGGACGGCTCCTCCTCTTTAAAGGATGGTGTTGTCACAAACCCATATTCATAGGCAAAGGTTCCATCCTGCTTCGCCTGCTCCAGGGCAGCAACGGCATCGGAGGTTGCCACGGTAAATACCACCTTCCCCTGCATGAAGTCATTCAGGGTACTCTCATAGCTGATCTCACTTGTATCAATGGAAAAGAAGTTATTCAGATTCTGATATGCGGTCATACTCTGGATTGCATTCAGATTATAAATGTCCACCTGTTCTGTATCCCAGCCGTTCTCACCGCCCATATTGATGGCATTGCCGATGAAAAAGTAATTGTAGAAAATATCGGTAACATCCCACTTAAATACGGATTCCACCTGTTCCGGTGCATCGTACATATCACCAAAGGTCTGGATATCCCCGATCGTTTTCGGAAGATATTCCTGAATCTTTGCCTCAATCTGTTCTTCTGTAAAAGGAGATTCCTCCTCAACAGCTTCTTCTGTTGTCTGCGAATCACTCCTGTCAGAAGCTGTGTCTGAACGTTCAGACTCTGCAGCTTTCTGTGCATCTCCGGCACCAACACTACTCTGCGTTGCATCTGCACTTCCGGTATCCGAACTACTCTGCGTTGCATCTGCACTTCCAGTATCTGAACTGCTCTGCGTTGTATCTCCACTTGCAGAATCCACGTTCTCCTGCATTTCCTGCGCCGCCGCTTCCTCCTGCTCCTGTGTGAGCTGTGCAACCGCCAGATCCCGCAGATACGTCTTGTTATAAAGCAGGGAACTGGTCTCAAAATAAAACGGATATCCCAGGAGCTTATCCTTATAGGTTGCAGCCGCAAGTCCCTTTCCGATAAAGGTTTCTTCCATGTTTACAGTCGGTTCGACCGGGACTGCCAGTCCTGCCAGATAAGCTTTTTCCAATGCATCATTACTGATCACATACAGATCCGGCACATTGGATTCCACCGAATTCCGGTTGATTGTCTCCACATAATCAAGTCCCGATTCCAGCACCGGCACAATCCGGGCGTCATGTGTTTCGTTATAGGCTACTGCCGCACTGCTTAAATAAGTGGTTAGCGCATCGTCAGTATACCAGAGATAAATACTGTCTTTGTTATGATTGGAAAACAGAGATGAGTCCTCGCTCTGCTCCTTTTCCTTTACGGGCATTCCCGATTTTCCAATCGCAAAAATACCTGCTGCGGCCAGGGCAATGAGTAAAATTGCCATGAGTCGTTTCTTCATATATAAACTCCATTTCTACAGACAGCCATCCAGTATCGTTTCCTACCTTCACAGCTGCAATTATCATTACGATTCACATCATTGGCAGAACAATCCACCATAAGACTAGGAAAGAACCTCGTCAATGCTCTGCGTAAGAATACCGATCATCTGATCCACATCCTCCTTTGTAATTACAAGAGGGGGAACAAAGCGGATAATATCAGTTCCTGCATTAATCAGGATCAGTCCCTTTTCCAGTGCTTTATTAATCACAGGTCCAACCGGCACCTTAAAGACAAGTCCCTGCATCATGCCGATACCACGGCGTGTCTCAATGACATCGTACTTATCTGCAAGCTCATTTAACTTCTCTTCCAGATATGCACCTGTTTTTTGCACATTATCTATTATATGGTTCTCCCCGAATAAATCAAGTACCACATTAATGGCTGCTGCAGCAAGCGGATTTCCACCGTAGGTCGTTCCGTGATCGCCGCTTGTCAGGGAATGCTGTGCAACCTTTTCGGTCATCAGGAATGCACCGACCGGCACACCACAGCCAAGTGCCTTGGCCGTGGTCATAATGTCGGGCTTTACTCCGTACTTCTGCCAGGCATACATAGATCCGCATCTTCCCATTCCGCACTGAATCTCATCGAGAATCAGCAGAATATCCTTTTCCTCGCAAAGCGCCTTGATCTTCTTCATGAATTCTTCTTTAGCAGGATAAATACCGCCCTCGCCCTGTACGGTCTCAAACAGAATCGCACAGGTCTTGTCCGTCACCTGGCTTAACACACTTTCAAAGTCATTCATTTTTGCAAAACGGATGTTGCCGATCATCGGTTCAAAGGCCTCCCGGTATTTCGGGTTGCCGGTAACGGAAAGTGCACCCATCGTTCTTCCATGGAAGGAATGCTCCATGGCGATGATTTCATGATCGGTTGTTCCATCCTTTAAATACGCATATTTTCTGGCTGCCTTAATCGCGCCCTCAATGGATTCCGCACCGCTGTTTGTGAAGAATACACGGTCCATACCGGATACTTCCTTCAATTTTTTTGCCGCTTCAATTGCCGGAACATTGTAATAATAATTCGAGGTATGAATCAGCTTGTCAATCTGTGCCTTCAGCGCATCGTTGTATCTCTGATTATTGTAACCAAGTGCAAATACTGCAATTCCTGCACAGAAATCAAGATATTCCTTTCCATCCATGTCATAAAGATGAACACCGTCGCCATGATCCAACACGATCTGAAACCGGTTATAGGTATGAAGCAGAGCCCGTTCTGCTTCGTCAATATATTCCTTCATTGTTCCCATTATTTTTCAGCTCCCTGCTTTTAATTTCCTGTTATTCACTCATCTGTATCCCTACGGTTCTTCCGCATCTCTTACTTTTCATCACTGATTGGATCATCATCCGGAACGATGGCTGTTCCGATTCCGCTGTGGGTAAAGATTTCAAGCAGCATACTGTGAGGGATTCTGCCATCAAGGATATGTACCCGGCTTACCCCATTCTTCACTGCAGAAGTACAGTTATTCAACTTCGGAAGCATGCCTCCGCCAATAATACCTTCCTGAATCAGCGCATCCGCTGCGGAAACCCGGATTCTTGAAATAAAGGAATCCTTATCATTGATGTCCTTATATAAGCCCTCGATATCCGTAAGGAATACCAGCTTGTTGGCTCCGACGGCCTTCGCAATGGCGCAGGCTGCATCATCCGCATTGATGTTGTAGGTATCAAAATTCTCGTCATATCCGATCGGTGCAACAATCGGCAGGAAATCCTTCTCTAACATATCAAACAGAATCTTCGGATTCACTTCGGTAATATTACCGACAAAGCCAATGTCCTGTCCCTCGGAATAACGCTTCTCTACCTTTAAGAGTCCGCCGTCCTTACCGCTCAAACCAACGGCGTTCACACCAAGCTCTTCCACCATGTTCACAAGGCTCTTATTCACCTTATTTAAAACCATTTCGGCAATTTCCATGGTCTCTACGTCGGTCACACGAAGTCCGTTCACGAATTTTGCTTCCTTACCGACCTTACCTACCCAGCGGCTGATTTCCTTACCGCCGCCATGTACGATGATCGGCTTAAAGCCAACCAGCTTTAACAGCGTTACATCCTTAATGACATTCTTCTGCAGTTCCTCGTTGCTCATGGCAGAGCCGCCGTATTTTACAACGATGATCTTCCGGTTAAACTGCTGAATGTACGGAAGCGCCTCGATCAGAACCTCCGCTTTTTTTAAAACTTCCTGCATATCCTTATCCATGTCATGCACCATCCTTTACTCTCTTCTGCTGCTATATGATAGGTAACCTTCTCCGTCAGCTCCGGTAATCTGCATTGATCTTAACATAATCATAGGTCAGATCGCAGCCCCATGCGGCAGCCTCGGCTTCGCCCATTTTCATATCTGCCAGGATCTGTACTTCCTTCTGGGACAAAATATCACTGGCCTCTTCCTCACTGTAACCGGCATCCCCGCCATCCTTATAAATGAGAATCTTCCGGTCACCTGCTGCATAATACAGCTCCATATGCTCCGGATCAAACTGCGCTCCGGAATAACCAAGTGCACACAGGATTCTTCCCCAGTTGGCATCGTGTCCGTAAACAGCAGCCTTGGTCAGGCTGGAACAGATGACACTTTTTGCAAGAATTCTTGCATTTTCCTTCGTATCTGCATGATATACATGACATTCTACCAGTGCTGTTGCACCCTCGCCATCTCCTGCAAGACGCTTGGCCTGGGTTTCATTTACATAGTGAAGCGCTGCCCTGAACGCTTCATAATCTGCCGTTCCCTCCTGAATCGTGGGATTGCCTGCCATTCCGTTTGCAAGCACCAGCAGCGTATCATTCGTTGAAGTATCTCCATCGACCGAAATCATGTTGTAGGTATCCACAACATCCTCTCTGAGCAGCTTCTGTAAAACTTCCTTTTCAATCACTGCATCCGTAGCCACATAGCCGAGCATGGTACACATATTCGGATGAATCATGCCGGAGCCCTTACTCATTGCACCGAGTGTTACGGTTACACCGCCGATTTCCACCTGTACAGCCAGCTCCTTATTCACGGTATCCGTTGTCATAATTGCCCTGGAGGCATCGGTTCCGGCTTCTAAGGAATCGTTCTTAGCCTCGGCAAGTCTGCTGATTCCTGCCTTGATCCGGTCGATGGGGAGCTGCGCCCCGATGACACCTGTGGATCCGACGAGTACGGCATTTTCCGGAATGCCAAGCACCCTGGAGGCCTCCTTTGCCGTTTCTTCACAAAGCTTCATTCCCTCTGCGCCGGTTCCTGCATTTGCAATTCCGGTATTCACAATCACCGCCTGTACATAGGGAGATTCCTCCAAAAGCTTCCTATCCCACTTTACGGGAGCTGCCTTTACCACATTGCTGGTAAAGGTTCCTGCCGCCACACATGGCTTTTCACTGTAAATAATTGCCATATCCTTACGGTTCTGATATTTGATTCCCGCTTCAATACCTGCTGCCTGAAATCCCTTTGCAGCAGTAATTCCACCTGTAATCTGTTTCATTTTATCCTCCTGCTCATCCTCGCAGCTGTTCTGTACCCTTCCGGCTGCTCACTCTTCATTGTAACGGATGATATTCTCTGTATTTAATGTAAAATCATAATAATTCAGATCTTCCCGCTTCGTCCAGCCGATCTGCTTCCAGAACGCATTGCCAATGTCGTTTACGGTAAACGCAATGAGGGAAACCTTGCTGATGTGCTCCTTTTGCAGCTCCTGCATGCAGAACACCACCATGCTCTTACCAATGCCGTGCATCCGGTACGCCTCGTCCACACATACATGATACAGACAGCCTCTCCGTCCGTCATGTCCACACAGAATACTTCCTACGATTTTTCCATCGGCCACGGCAACCACACTTGTTGTCGGATTTCTTTTTAAAAAGGAAGCAACGCCTTCCTTAGAATCATCAATACTTCTTATGGCAAAGCCCTTAATCGTCATCCACAGATCATGAACGCCCTGATAGTCTTCTATGGTCATGGTCCGTATTTCAAAATTGTTATTCATCATTTTCCTTACTGAGCAATTCCTGAATCTTATAAATTCAGTCCCTTCTTCTCGTCCACACCCATCACGATATTCATACACTGGATGGCTGCACCCGAAGCTCCCTTTCCAAGATTATCAAACCGGGAGGATAAAAGAATCCGGTCTTCGTTTCCTGTTACGAAAATTTCCAGTCCATCCCAGCCGCTTCTTGCATTTCCCGCAAGGAAGCCGTTCGTTTCATCCTCACTGCCAAGAGGCATCACCTGAATAAAGGGCTCTCCTTCGTAGAATGCGGCCAGCTTTTCCTGTACCTCCTGTAAGGACGGCTTTCCATTTAATAAGTCAGTATAAAGCGGCAGGGTCACAATCATACCGCTATAGTAATCACAGACCATCGGGGAAAACAACGGCGTTCTTTGAAGTCCCGTGATCTTCGTCATTTCCTTTAAATGCTTGTGCTGCTGGGAAAGTGCATACTCTCTCGGCGCATCAAATTCCGGTGCACGGTCTTTTGATTCATAAACAGCAATTGCTTTTCTGCCGGCACCACTGTAGCCGGACATGGCGAAGGTTGCTACCGGATAATCCCTCGGCAAAATGCCGCTCTGGATCAGCGGATATACTAAGGAAATAAAACCGGTCGCATAGCAGCCCGGAACCGCAATCCTTTTTCCTTTTGAAATTTTATCCCGGAATTCACCGGACAGCTCCGGGAATCCATAGGCCCATCCCTCTTCGGTACGATGTGCCGTTGATGTATCAATAATACGGACATTCTCATTTTCAATCAGGCTTACCGACTCTCTTGCCGCCACATCCGGCAGACAAAGAAACGTAATGTCCGATTCGTTGATAAGACGCTTACGCTCTCCGGCATCCTTTCTTAATTCTGATGCGATCGGAAGAATCTCCACATCATCTCTTCCCGCAAAGCGTTCATGGATCCGTAATCCTGTCGTTCCTTCGCTTCCGTCGATAAAAATTTTCGTCTTCATAACAAAATGATTGTCCTTTCTTTATTACTGTTGCGATTTTGCATGGCTCTGAATAGTTATCATCATCTTATACCAAGATTGGAAATGCCGCAACTGTTACTATAGAAAAGTATAACTTTCAGCATGTATAACAATACAACTTTTATGTATATTATTCAAGCCTTTTTTGGGTTTTTCTGCAAATTAATTTATATAATCCCATCTTTTATGCAAAAATATACAAAATAGGTGTTGCATTTTTACAGAAGATGTTGTATATTAGCAAATGTGGAACCGAACAATATTAAATTTTAATAAAACATGGAGGCATTTCAATATGAAAGAAAAAGTAATTCTTGCGTATTCCGGTGGTCTTGATACTACCGCAATTATTCCCTGGTTAAAAGAGAACTTCGATTATGAAGTTGTCTGCGTATGTATCGACTGCGGACAGGAAGAAGAACTCGACGGCCTTGAAGAAAGAGCAAAATACTGCGGAGCTGAGAAGTTATACATTCTCGATGTAACCGATGAATTCTGTGACGATTATATAGTTCCCTGTGTACAGGCCCATGCCGTTTACGAGAACAAATATTTACTTGGAACCTCTATGGCAAGACCGCTGATTGCCAAGAAGTTAGTGGAAATTGCACGTAAGGAAGGCGCTGTTGCCATCTGTCACGGTGCTACCGGTAAGGGAAATGACCAGATCCGTTTTGAACTTGGTATCAAGGCATTTGCTCCGGATCTTAAAATCATTGCAGCATGGAGAAGTGATAAGTGGACTCTCGATTCCCGTGAATCTGAAATCGAATACTGCAAGCAGCACGGCATTGATCTTCCGTTCTCCGCAGATTCCAGCTACAGCCGTGACCGTAACCTATGGCACATCAGTCATGAAGGCTTAGAGCTTGAAGATCCTGCCAATGAGCCGAACTACGATCACCTGTTGGTTCTTGGTGTCACTCCTGAGAAGGCTCCGGAAGAAGGTGAATACGTAACCATGACCTTTGAAAAGGGTGTTCCGAAGTCCGTAAATGGCAAGGAAATGAAGGTTTCCGATATTATCCGTGAACTGAACCGTTTAGGCGGCAAGCATGGTATCGGTATCGTTGATATCGTAGAGAACCGTGTTGTCGGCATGAAGTCCCGTGGTGTATATGAAACTCCCGGCGGAACCATTCTTTATGAAGCACATCAGCAGCTTGAGGAATTAATTCTTGACCGTGATACCTATGCTGTCAAGAAGGATATGGGCAACAAGCTGGCTCAGATCGTATACGAAGGAAAATGGTTTACTCCGTTACGTGAAGCCGTACAGGCCTTCATTGAATCCACCCAGAAGTATGTAACCGGCGAAGTAAAGTTCAAGCTTTACAAAGGAAACATCATCAAGGCCGGAACGACTTCTCCGTACTCTCTCTACAATGAGAGTATTGCATCCTTTACAACAGGCGATCTTTATGACCATCACGATGCAGAAGGCTTCATCAACCTCTTTGGTCTTTCTACCAAGGTACGTGCCATGAAAATGCAGGAGCTTGGCGAGCTGAAATAAGTGTTACTGTTCCTGCCGGAACCGGTATTAAGAACCGCCATATGGAAATTGCAGATAGACAGTTTCCGTATGGCGGTTTATTATATGAGTAAGCCCTGCTCTGTACAGCAGTGTTTTTACAGATACGCTTCTGAATTGACGCTATGAATATCTGTTCAGAACAATTGTCAGAAAGGACACCATTATGATTCATGTAACCACTCTTCTCATCATTTATCTTGCCGCAGTCAACCTCCTCGGCTTTACAATCATGGGAATTGACAAATACCGTGCCCGCAAAAGAGCCTTCCGCATCCCTGAGGCCACCCTGTTTACCATCGCCCTGATCGGCGGGAGCATCGGCTCGATCCTTGGAATGTATACCTTTCACCATAAAACCAGGCACCGCAGCTTCACTTTTGGCATGCCTGCCATCTTGATCTTGCAGGTCATTCTGGTTATACTGATAATATCGGCACCGTTTCATCTGGTAACTCTATAACAGGAGGGAAACTTATGCACATAGCTATTTGTGATGATAATATTGCAGACCGCAAGCAATTGGAACGATTACTCGACCGGGAATCCGATCGGCGCAAGGGCACCTCAGGCGTATTCTTCTGTGACTCCTACGGGAACAGCGAGCACTTAAGCCGCAATCCCATGCCCTACGAGCTTTTCTTTCTGGATATGACAAGTGAAGAACCGGACGGTCTTTCCTTTGCCATCGAACTGCGGCGCCTCGGTGTCACCGCTCCCATCGCTCTGTGCTCCTCTTCCATCAATTACAGGGAAGCATTAAATAAACTCCCCGAACAGGAAAGGCCTGCCGATCTTCTGTTTATCGACAAGCCCATTAAGGTTGCAGATCTTACTGCCATTATTGACGAAGCACTTCACCTTGGTTTAAACCGTGCTTCCACAATTGAACTGCGCAGCGACCGTACTACTGTTTATGCGCACGAAGACGACATTGCCTATGTCACCTCGAAAAATGCCTGCCTCACCGTTCACTTGACCGATGGCCGTGACGTCACCATGCTTGATACGGCTTCGAACTTTTACTCCATGATTAAAAGCTATAAGCATCTTGTGCTGGTTTCCGAGCGCACCATCATCAACGCTGCCCATGTAGAAAAAATAAACGGACTGAAGGTCACAATGGACGATGGAAAAAGACTTTCCTGTCCACTGTACTCCCGCCCGTTCTTAAGCTATGCAAGAAAGAATCTTACAAAACTGTAAGGGTACTTACCAGCCACCGGCTTACAGAGTCACAATAATACCGCCATCATTAGCATACATGCTGCTGATCCCTGCGGTATCGAGAATATATACCTTTTCAAAAGAGGCTTTTGCCAGAAACAGCTTCTTCACATATTCAGCACGATCCTTGCAGTTACAATGAGAAATCATCAGAACACGTTTCGCCGTATCCGGCACTTCATGAAGCATCAGCTCTGCCATTTTGGCAAGGGCTTTTTTCATGCCGACTGCCTGTGCCTGCTTCTCGATTTCTCCCTCGCGTCCTGCCATCACAGGCTTAATGCTTAAGGTAGAAGCAACTAATGCTTTAACCCCTGTAAGGCGTCCATTCTTGCGAAGCGTTTCCAGATTATCCAGTACAAAGTAAGTCTTCATCTCATCCCGGAATGCCAGCAGCTTTTCACAGATTTCCGCAAAGGGGAGGCCTTCTTCACTCCACTTCGCCGCCTTCAGGGCAAGCTGTGTTTCTCCGACACTTGCCGAATGGGAATCACATACGAATATATTCTTTTCACCATGCTTTTCCTCATACAACGTTTTTCCGATCACTGCACTGTTATAGCTGCCGCTTAATTTCGATGAAAGGGTAAAAACAAAGATATTCTCTGCATCGGTATCGTACGCCCGCATATATTTCTCCGGAGAAGGACAGCAGGAACGGGGACAGGTTTTCGAAGAAGCCACCTTCTGAAGGAAGGAGGCCTGATCAAAGGTCTCATCGTCCCACAGGTGTTCACCTGCCACATCAAGTCCTAACGGTATATTTACAAAACGTGGATCTTCCTTATATTCTTCGGGAAATTCACAACAACTGTCTGCAATAATTTTATATGACATTTCAGTTCTCCTGTTCTAAATCACTATTTTATGTAGTTTTCATTACTACTTATATTAACATTATACTCTATGCTTGTAAAGTAATACTGGAAAACTTTCTTATTTTATACTACAATAAAAACATATCGTAACTGTTCAGTACCTTCACAGTTACGATGCAAAATCCATTCCAAATCGGCTTCGCCGATGGGATTTTGCATTACTGAATCATTTTCTTACGGTCTTGGCAGTAAATGCTTCGACCTGTACTGAATAGTTACAACATTATACTGCATAAGCAAAGGAAGGAAGCTACTATGAATATTTCAGAAAAAGCACTCATGCTTCATGAACAGTGGAACGGCAAGCTTGAAGTCGTATCCAAAGTCCCTGTTAAATCAAGAGAAGATCTCTCAATTGCATACACGCCCGGCGTTGCCGAGCCCTGTAAGGTGATTGCACAGGATAAGGAAGCTGCTTACAAATATACCATGAAGGCCAACACTGTCGCTGTCGTATCCGATGGAAGCGCAGTCCTTGGTCTTGGCAATATCGGTCCTTACGCCGCCATGCCCGTTATGGAGGGAAAGGCCGTACTGTTCAAGGAATTCGGTGGAGTAAACGCTGTTCCGATCTGTTTGGATACCCAGGACACTGAAGAAATTATCAAGGCTGTAACCTACCTTGCACCTGCTTATGGCGGTATCAATCTGGAAGATATCAGTGCTCCCAGATGCTTTGAAATTGAAGAACGTTTAAAAGAAATTCTCGATATCCCGGTATTCCATGATGACCAGCACGGTACAGCCATCGTCGTCCTCGCCGGAATCATCAATGCCTTAAAGGTTGTCGGCAAGAAAAAAGAGGACTGCCGTGTCGTTGTAAACGGTGCGGGAAGTGCCGGTGTTGCTATCACAAGACTCCTTTTAACCTATGGTTTTCCGCATATTACCATGTGTGACAAGGTCGGTATCGTTTCCAAAAAGACCGAAGGTTTAAACTGGATGCAGCAGAAAATGACCGAGGTTACCAACCTTGAGCAGCAGACCGGTACGCTTGCAGATGCCATGAAGGATGCTGACATCTTCGTTGGTGTATCCGCTCCCGGTATTGTTTCTGCAGAAATGGTCGCTTCCATGAATAAGGATGCCATTCTGTTTGCCATGGCAAATCCGGTTCCGGAAATTATGCCGGATGTTGCAAAGGCTGCCGGTGCCCGCGTAGTTGGTACGGGACGCAGTGACTTCCCGAATCAGGTCAACAATGTCGTTGCCTTCCCAGGTATCTTTAAGGGTGCTCTGGAAGGACGTGCTACAAAGATCACTGAAGAAATGAAGTTGGCTGCTGCCAATGCCATTGCTTCTCTCGTTCCTGATGACGAATTAAGCGATGACAACATTATGCCTGAAGCATTTAATCCGAGGGTTGCCGAAGTCGTTGCAGCCGCAGTAAAGGAACATATTGTAAAATAATGAACAACCAGACTTTCTGGCATGGAAAGCCCTACTATTCCCTGAACGCCTACTGCAAAAACACCTACGGCGAGAAGCTTTCAAAGATTGCCTTAAACGCCGGCTTTACCTGTCCGAACCGTGATGGAACATTAGACCGGCGGGGTTGTATCTTTTGCAGTGGTGCAGGAAGTGGGGATTTTTCCATGTCTCTTACTTCGAATCAGAGCATGGCTCACATCATCCATTCCTATCTGGAGCAGATGACCTGTCAGCATCCCGGCAATCGTTATATTGGATATTTCCAGGCATACTCAAACACGTATGCTTCTGTTGACGAGCTTATGCAAAAATATACGGCGGTGCTTGACTTTCCGAAGATTGCAGGCATTTCAATTGCTACAAGACCGGACTGTCTTCCACCGGAGGTTTTACAGCTTTTTCAGGATTTAAAACAGCGCTATCCGGATAAATTCATCTGGGTAGAGCTGGGACTGCAGACCATTCACGAAAAGACAGCCTCTTTTATCCGCAGAGGCTATCTGCTTTCCTGCTTTGAAGATGCGGTTACGGCACTGCACAGGTTACAGATTCCGGTCATTACCCATGTAATCTTAGGATTGCCCGGTGAAACCGCAAGTATGCAGCTGCAGACGATTTCCTATCTGGATACGCAGCCCATATGGGGTATTAAATTACAGTTACTTCATATTTTAAAAGACACTGATCTTGGGCTTTTATATGAAAATGAACCTTACCGTTATCACTCCTACGAAACGCTGGAAGATTATATTTCCATGGTGATTCTTTGCTTAGAGCATCTTCGTCCGGATATCGTTGTACACCGGCTTACAGGAGATGCACCGAAGGAGCTTTTACTTTCACCAATGTGGAGTCTTGATAAACGGAAGGTACTAAACACACTTCATCACGAGATGAAAATTCACGAAACATATCAGGGGAGGCTATATGCAGGATCCATTGACACTTTATAAATTAATTATTCTTTATATGCTGCAACGGGTGGATTTTCCACTGACGAAGGCGCAGATCAGCGACTTTATTTTAGAAAAGCAGTATACAAGCTTTCTGACGCTCCAGCAGGTGATCAGCGAGCTGATTGATGCGGACATGATAACCGCACATTCGATCCGGAACCGGACGCATTTAAGCATCACGAAGGAAGGACGCCAGACCTTGGATTTCTTCAGTAATGAAATCAGCGATACGATTAAGGAAGAGATTAACACGTATCTCAAAGAAAAGGAAATGACGCTCCGCAATGAGGTATCGATTCTCGCGGATTATTATAAGTCAACCTCGGGGGAATTTGAGGCGCATCTGACAGCGAAGGATAAGGAGGTTACGCTGCTGGATATTATTATTTCGGTACCGGTGGAGGAAACTGCAGCTTCGATCTGCGATAACTGGCAGAAAAAGAATCAGGAGATTTATCAGTATCTGATTACGGAGTTGTTTTAAAAGTGTAAGTAATTGGATATTGGTTATATATAGGTTATTGAATCGGGCGCAACGGTTTTTGATTTTGTTCATTCCTACGGGGCTAACCCCTCCGCAAAATCACAAAATCAAAAAACATTGCGCCCTTTCTACGCTGTGATATCATCTTAATTCAAATCATACAAATCTCTCTTATAAAAATTTATCGAATGATTTCGCTCCAACTGGAAATTCCTATGATCGACTTGGCGAAGTCTGTGTAGGCGGCATGTTCGGGTGTATCAATGTACTTGAAGACATTGTAAATCTGCTTCTTGGTGCCACCACCGACGTGGTTTAAGCCGAAAGCAAGTCCCTGGGCAACCTCTTCGGGGGCATCCGTCTGGCGGTTTAACAGGAAGCCGTCAATATCGCCATAAGCTTCCACTTTATAGTACGCATAGGCAAAGGCTGCTGCCTGGTTGGCCTCTCCGCCCTGAGAGGTGTATCCCTGTTCGGAAAGAAGGATGCTGCGGACCTCACCATCCGGATTCAGGAAGGTATCCTGATTCATGTAATTTACAAGTACTTCAATATTTCCCATAGACATCATGGAGGTGCCGGCATTGTGTTCAATGTACTTGGAGCTCTTCCATGGACAGGTTTCTGTCAGGGGCACGTTATACGGATGCTGGGCAAGTCCCCAGTCGATGTTTCCCCTGGCCGTAATGTTCTTATTGAACTCATCTAAAATATCCCGTCCATCGTAGTTCGTGTTGTTCTTAATGTTCCGATCCCATTGCTGGTCAATCGGCATATAGACACGTGCGGAACTGCTTACACTCTTAATCGCGTTATAGAAAACACGGAAAGCCTTGGCATATTCCTCGACGTAGGTTGCCACATCGGTATATTCCATATAGTTCCATTCCTTACGGGCATTGATTTCGTTGGCAATGACCCAGTTGGAAATTCTTCCGTGCTTGCTTCCCGAATAACGTTCTGCAAGGAAGGAGCCGATGGCTGCCATGTATTCCACGCCACCCTCTTCTGCACCGTTAAACATATAATACGGTGCTGACCCGCCTCCCCGTGCTTTGGGGTGAATCAGCTGGGAATATGCAGAAGAATAATTGTTCAGAATAATCGCTGTCGTACAGATTCCTTTAGAGGTCAGTGTACTGAATACCAGATCATATTCTGCAATGACTTGTCCGTTAAAGGTGTAGGTTTTGCCATTATAATTATAGTGAATGGTCGGATAAGCGCTGTTCGTACTCGGTCCCAGAATCCGGGCTACCGGAATGTTATAGGCCGCCTGCTTCACGCCAAGATCATCAAGCTCGTTTCCTCTTAACTTATTCGGATCCACAAGCAGACCCTTCTTGGATGCTGGTGTCTGGTATACACCGGTGTACTTCGCAATCGCTTCCGGATTCGTGATGTACTGTGGCGTGTTGAGAGTAACATATTCGTCATCCTTTTTCACTGCAACTATGAATTTCTTATAAAGCTTACTTGCAGCCGTATTATAATTCAGCGAAGTCGTAAGCTCCACGGTATCATTCTTATAAATCCGGTCAAGATATTCTGCCCCTTCACCTAAACCATTGTCATAGGTATTCATTGCAAAGAGGTAATAATATTTGTCATCACTCTCCGGAATTCCGTTACTTTCCGCAACCACCTTAATCTTTCCGGTTTCTGTGTCAATCCTGCAGCTTACAATATTGGCAAAGTCACTCTTATTTCCATCGGTCAGTACCTTTTCCTCCGGCCGCTTATGATAAGCCTCTTCCACGGACATTCCACCCTGTACCAGACTTGCCAGTACGCCGTCACCAAGCTTCGTTGCCACAGGTGCCGGAGTGGCTGTTGGCTGCACCATGGTTTCCACGGTATCCAGAATTGGGATTTCCTTATTTTGGTTCAGAAGCACAAAAGCCGATCCTGCACCAATCAGAAGCACCACGATCACAATAAATAAAACAATAAAGCCCTTTCCACTCTTCTTTCCTTTTTTCTTTTTGACCGGTTTTCTCTTCGCCGGTTCCTTACCCGCAGCTTTCGGTTCTGCTTCTCTTCCTTCCATCGCTTTCTTCTTAACTGCTTTCTTCTGCTTATCACTCATCAAACTGTGTTCCTTCTTTTTTTATCTTCATAACTGTTCAGTACCCTCACAGTTACGATGCAAAATCCATTCCAAATCATCATCTTACGGTCTCAGCAGCAAGTGCTTCGACCTATATGGAAGAGTTCCGAATCTTCTTCATGTGCTCTCTGATCTTTACCTCATAGCCGTTTCCTGATGGGTGATAAAATTCCTTTCCGTTTAACTCATAAGGCAGATACTGCTGCTTCACATAATTATTTTTATACTCATGGGGATACAGATATCCCGTTCCATGTCCCAGCTTTGCTGCGCCCTTATAATGGGCATCCTGCAGATGGGGAGGGATCGGGAGATCCCCGGATCGTTCCACTTCGTTCATGGCTTCTCCTATTGCCTTAACACACGCATCACTCTTCGGCGCACATGCGATATACATGGCTGCCTCTGACAAAATAATCTGCGCCTCCGGCATTCCTACACGTTCTACTGCAAGAGCTGCATTCGTTGCGACCTGCAAAGCCTGCGGATCCGCAAGTCCGACATCCTCTGCTGCGTGAATCATCATTCTTCTTGCGATAAAGGTGACGCTTTCTCCGGCATACAGCATTCTTGCCAGATAATACACGGCTGCATCCGGATCCGACCCCCTCATACTTTTGATAAAAGCAGAAATCGTATCATAGTGATTGTCCCCGGTTTTATCATAGCGCAGCACACGGCGCTGAATACATTCCTGTGCAACCTGCAGGGTCAGATGAATCTTCCCATCTGCCGAACGCTCCGTCGTCATAATCCCAAGCTCTACCGCATTTAAGGCATGCCTTGCATCGCCCCCGGAAAGCTGTGCAAGAAATGAAAGGGCATCCTCCTCAATCACGGCATTGTATGCCCCCATTCCCTTTTGCTCATCCTGCACAGCACGCAAAATCAGCTTCCTGATATCTTCCTGATCCAGGGGTTTTAATTCAAAAATGACAGAACGTGATAACAACGCTCCATTGACTTCAAAATAAGGATTCTCTGTGGTTGCGCCAATCAGAATAATTGTTCCATCCTCTACAAAGGGAAGCAGATAGTCCTGCTGTCCTTTATTGAAACGATGGATTTCATCGATAAACAGAATGGTCCGCCTTCCATACATTCCCTGCAGCTCTTTGGCCTTCCCGACAACCTCCTCCATATCCTTCTTCCCGGCTATGGTTGCATTGATCTGGGTAAATTCCGCCTGCGTGGTATTCGCAATGACCTTCGCAAGGGTGGTTTTCCCGGTTCCGGGCGGTCCGTAAAAAATGAGGGAGCTCAGCTTATCTGCCTTAATTGCCCGGTACAAAAGCTTGTCCTTCCCGATAATATGCTGCTGCCCTACCACCTCATCCAGTGTGGACGGCCGCAGTCTTGCAGCTAACGGGGATTCTTTTTCTTTATTGGTATTCCTCATATATTCAAACAAATCCATGGCTTAATACTCCTCGGCACCATCGATTTCTTCCTGCTCTGCTTCGATTGGTTCTGCAAAGCCCGGGGTATGACGCAGGTAGACTGCCCAGTAGCCACAGCCTACAATTCCCGCTCCACCAACGATGTTACCAAGGGTAACAGGAAGTAAATTCTTAAGTAAAAAGGCAGCTGTTGTAAGCTCCGGTGCGGAGATTCCGTATTTGTCCATTGTCAAAAGTCCGGATACTCCAAAATAAATATCCGCAATGCTGTGTTCAAAGCCGCACAGTACGAAAAGCATGACCGGCCAAAAGCTCATCAGGAGCTTTCCGGATACCTTCTTTGCTGCAAATGCCGCCCATACGGCAATACATACTAAAATATTACAAAGCACTCCTCGTGCAAAGGCCTCTCCAAAGGTCTGATTCACACGGAAAAGTGCAGCAGCAACCATCTTTTCTCCCAGCACACCGCCATACAGTTCAGGGATTCCGGCATAAACCACCATGAAAGCCACAAAAGAGGCTCCGATGAAGTTCCCCATAAAAACCATTCCCCAGTTCTTCAGCATCTGAAGCCAGGTAACCTTCTTTTGAAGAACAGAAATCATAATCAGATTATTTCCGGTAAAAAGCTCACTTCCGGCAATCAGAACCATTGCCATTCCGGCAGGGAACACACAGGCGCTTACGAGCCGTGCTACCGATGCGTTCTGGATCGTTGCAGAGGATGTCGTTGAAGCAATTCCTGCAAACGCAATATAAATTCCTGCAAAGATACCGAGTGCCAGCATTTTCAATGCAGACATCCTTACCTTATGGATTCCGATTTCAACAAAATTCTTCGCTATTTCTAACGGTGAATGCATATAGAATTCTCCATCTGTCTTTTATTCTGATGTATGTCCTGATATTCAGACCCATACTTTTTTATTATACAACAGATTTTGTATGACTTTCAACTGCTAATCAAACAAGATTTCTTCCACCGTAACAAACACATACCCCTGCTTTTGCAGATCATCCACAATCTGTAATGCTGCTGTCACAGTCGACGGATACGAATCATGAAGCAGAATGATAGCATTCTCCTCTGCTGCACTCTCTACCTTACGCACCACACAGGCTGCATCATCACAACACCAGTCCAGCGGATCAATGCTCCACAGCACCGGTATCATATTCAGCTCCTTTTCAAAGCTTTTATCCCAGCTTCCGTATGGCGGGCGTACATAGGTCACTCCCTGTCCGGTAATCTCCTCAATGATGGTGTTTGTCTTCATAAGCTCTGCCTTAAACTGCTCTCTGTTATCCTGCGTAAGCTGGATATGGCTGTAAGTATGGTTGCCAATCAGATGCCCCTCCTCCTGCATCCGTTTTATAAGCTCCGGACAGGCTTCCGCATTTTCTCCGGTAATAAAAAAGGTTGCTTTTACCTTCCGTTTCGCAAGTCCGTCCAGCAGAACCGGTGTATAGACAGGATGCGGTCCATCATCAAACGTGAGGGCAATTTTCTTTACATTTTCCGCTTCCGCACTTCCAATCACCTGCACTGTTCCGAGGCTCTCTGCTCTGACCGCACTTCCAATAAGACACAAGACAGCAAACGCTCCCGCCATCCATAACCAGACATTGAAACTTTTTTCCATAAAAATAGAGTGAGACCTTTCCATAATCTCACTCTATCCTATGCACGTATGCGTTATGACATGCATGACACGAACTGGTTTTTCTCCGGATCATACCCATACCCGATTCCGGATAACTTTTCTTCAATCTGCGCCCTGCTTTCGTCCAGATCCTCACACATGGCATCCAGACTTGAATAAAAGTCACGCAGCTTCAGATTCACATAGCTTAAAAGGATATTCGCATCCTGTGGTAATTCCATACTCCGTTTCTCCCTTCTGTTCATCCTGACATGGATATCCTTACCGTAATGATTCAGTTCCCTTTTCTCTTACAGACATGGGCTCCTCCCTTATTACAGTATTCCGTATTCTCAGAAGAAATGCTGTACCTGTCCACAATCTGCTCACGGTTTCCTCACATCTGCAGTCAGATGATCACCATCCACATCAATGTAAATGATATCTCCCTGATCGACCTTATCCTCCAGAATCAGCTTTGCAGAAAGGGTTTCTACATATTTCTGGATATAACGCTTCAAAGGTCTTGCACCATAAACCGGATCATAAGCCTCTTCAATAATAAAGTGCTCTGCTGCATCGGAAAGCTCTACGGTGAGCTCCCGGTCTGCCAGACGCTTATTCAGATCGGCAATGATCAGTTTGATAATACCACCAATGTTATCCTTCGTCAAAGGCTTGAACAGGATCGTTTCATCCAGACGGTTTAAGAACTCCGGACGGAAATGGGCACGAAGATCATTCATAACCATCTCTTCTGCTTCCGGTTTAATGTTACCGTCCTGATCAATACCGTCTAACAGGTATGTTGCTCCAATGTTGGAGGTCATAATCAAAATCGTGTTTTTGAAGTCCACTGTACGACCCTGCGAGTCGGTAACACGTCCGTCATCCAACACCTGAAGAAGAACATTAAATACATCCGGGTGCGCTTTTTCGATCTCATCAAATAAGACAACGGAGTAAGGTTTTCTTCTGACTGCTTCAGTCAACTGTCCACCTTCCTCATATCCGACATATCCCGGAGGCGCTCCGATCAGTCTGGACACGGAGTATTTCTCCATATACTCACTCATATCAATCCGGACCATATTGTTCTCATCATCAAACAATGCAGCTGCAAGAGCTTTGGCAAGCTCTGTCTTACCAACACCGGTAGGTCCCAAGAACAGGAAGGAACCGATCGGCTTACGGGGATCCTTAATTCCTGCCTTCGAACGGATGATGGCCTCGGTTACCTTCGTAACACCTTCGTCCTGTCCGACAACACGTTTGTGTAACTCTTCATCCAGATGCAGGGTCTTATTCCGTTCACTCTCAGTAAGCTTCGCTACCGGAATACCCGTCCAACGGGAAATGATTCTGGCGATTTCTTCCTCGGATACACTCTCGTGAACCAGCGAAAGATCCTTATTCTTCACCTGCTCCTCTTCTGTTTCCAGCTGCTTCTTCAAGGAAGGAAGCGTACTGTAGCTTAATTCCGAAAGCTTCTCATAGTCTCCTTCACGCTGTGCAATCTCAATCTGATTGTTCACATTATCAATTTCCTCACGGATCTTGTGCAGCTTCTCAATGGAAGCCTTTTCATTCTCCCACTGTGCCATACGGTTGGAGTATTCCTCACGAAGCTCTGCAAGCTCCTTCTGCAGGGTTTCCAGACGTTCCTGACTCAACCGGTCATCTTCCTTTTTCAAAGCAGTTTCTTCTATTTCCATCTGTAAAACCTTACGACGAAGCTCATCCAGTTCCGTCGGCATGGAATCCAGCTCTGTCTTAATCAGCGCACAGGCCTCATCCACCAGGTCAATCGCTTTATCCGGAAGGAAACGATCCGAAATATAACGATTCGAAAGAACGGCAGCACTGACCAGTGCATTATCCATGATCTTAACTCCATGGTATACTTCGTAACGATCCTTCAGACCACGAAGAATGGAAATCGTATCTTCCACGGTAGGTTCTTCTACCATAACCGGCTGGAAACGACGTTCCAGAGCCGCATCCTTTTCAATATACTGACGGTATTCATCCAGTGTGGTCGCACCGATACAATGAAGCTCACCACGGGCCAGCATCGGCTTGAGCATATTACCGGCATCAAGGGCTCCGTCTGTCTTGCCTGCACCGACAATCGTATGCAGCTCATCAATAAACAGGATGATCTCACCATCACTGTTCTTCACATCCTCAAGCACGGCTTTCAGACGCTCTTCAAATTCACCACGATACTTCGCACCTGCAACCAGTGCACCCATATCCAGCGCAAAAATCTTCTTATTCTTCAATCCTTCCGGGACATCACCATTTACAATCCGCTGTGCAAGTCCTTCCACAACCGCAGTCTTACCAACACCCGGTTCACCAATCAGAACCGGATTATTCTTCGTCTTACGGGAAAGGATACGAACCACATTCCGGATCTCCTCATCACGTCCGATAACCGGATCAAGCTTCTGCTCTCTTGCTTTCTCCACCAGATCCTGACCGTACTTCTCCAGGGTATCATAGGTTGCTTCCGGATTATCGGAGGTTACCCGCTGATTGCCACGTACGGTAGACAATGCCTGTAAAAAGGTCTCTCTGGTGATTCCAAACTCCTTGAACAGATTCTTAATTGTGGAGCTTGGATGCTTGATCATGGCAAGGAATAAATGCTCTACTGAAACATATTCATCACCAAACACCTTCATCTCATCCTCTGCAGAGATCAGCACCTTATTCAGATACTGTCCCACATAAGGCTGACCGCCCTGTACCTTCGGACGCTTCTCAATCAGCTCCTCTACCCGGTTCAAAAAGGTCTGCGGATCAATTTCCATCTTTTCGATCATCTTGGCGATCAGACTGTCATCAAGGGTTAAAAGACTATACAGGAGATGCTCCTGTTCTATTTCCTGATTGCCGTAATCACTGGCAATCTTCTCGCAGTTCTGTACTGCTTCCATTGATTTCTGTGTAAATTTATTGATATTCATAAGCCCACCTCCTACTCATGGTATCCTCCACGCAGTGCTTCAACGCTGCTCATCTGTAACAATGATATCCAATATATCATAAAGCTGCTTTATAAACATGCTCTTTTCATGTTCTATTGATACTATAACACTAGTTGTTAGCACTGTCAATATGCGAGTGCTAATTCTTTTGTGAAGATTGTGTGAACGCTACGAGCCATGCAAAATACGGGATTTTAAATTCGCTGTTCCTGTACCAATGATTATTGACCTGCCTTAGCTTGTTTATAAAGCAGACCGCCTTTCATAAGTAATAATAAGAACATTACGGTTATCGCATATGGTTCTCTCGCCATAGCCAAAAACAAAACAGCAATTATACTAAGTCCTACAGAGATGGATGTAACCGCTTTTTACCCTTTTCAAATTTGAAATAAACCATCAGTATTTTTACAATTCCGATAATCGTTAAACTGACAAACAATGCCCAATAAATTTTCATCTGTCAATTACAGGTAACAATAAAAGAGCCAGCCCATTCAAGGTACTCGCTCTTTCAAATTTTCCGAAAAGGGAGAAATCTATAATGCGTCCATGACAAGGGACGCCCAGACTTTGGACACACAGCGATTATTTACTGCATTCCACAATGATCTTCTCACATCTGTCATATCCAAGCTGTGAACTATTCAGACACAACGTATAATTACTGGCTCTTCCCCATTTGTGATCCGTATAAAAATTTACTCCCACATAATCTCAAAAGAAAAAAGCACTATAACAAAAAAATCTGTCAACCGTCAGTTGCATTCCGCTTAAATACTGCTTTTATGCTTCGGCTGATAACGCATACCGGATACATTATAAACCGTAATAAATGCCTTCGGATCAATTTCATTGATAAACTTCATCAGCTTCTGATATTCACTTTTATCCACAATCGTAATAATCTCATTATGCTTTTCCAGATTATAGGCTCCTATCGCTTCATAGACTGTTGCTCCACTATGCAGATCCTGAATAATAAACTGTCGAAGTTCTTCTTCCTTCCCGGTGATAATGCAGACGCGCCGTTTTCGGTTCTGATCAAAAATAAAATGATCCAGAATAATTCCATTGAAATATGTCCCCAGAACACTCAGAACCACCGTTTTCTTATCATATACAAGTGCTGCGGAAAGCGCCACGCACATTCCGGAAAGTGACATTGCCCTGCCAAGCTCAATATGAAGATACTTATTCATAATCTTCGCAACAATATCCAGGCCACCGGAAGATGCATTCCGGTTAAAAAGAATACTAAGCCCCACGCTAACCACCAGAATATAACAGAGTACATCCAGTTCCTGACTATCCGTCATTGAACCGGCTTTTGGAAATACCACTTCAAAAAGTCCTAAAAATAACGGCAGCATAATGCTTGTATATACTGTTTTGATTCCGAATTCTTTTCCACAGGTCACAAATCCAATCAATAAGAGCACCACATTCAGAATCATCGTAATCGCGGACAACGGAAGCGGCACAAAGTTAGACAGTACAATTCCCAGACCGGAAATACTGCTGACGGATGCATGGCTTGGCACCAGGAAAAAGTATACCGCCGCCGCAATAATGGCTACTGCCACGGTCAGAATTCCGGTTTCTTTCATGATCTCCATAAAATTAAGCTTTTTACTCATGGTTTCACTTCTTCACAATCTTTTTATATTATGCGCAAGCGGGCGCACACCTGTCCCATTCAGGGATTCTACGATTATTAGATACCAACCGCAGACAATAGTCAAGACCCTCTTCACCTGTCCACACTTTTCTGCTTGCATTCCACCGATTTGAGAGTAAAATAGTTTTATCATCATCGGGAGGAATACTTTATGGAACTGGATGTTTTAGGATTGTTTTCGGCATGCTCTTATGCACTGGACTGTGTAGAGGCAGAGCTGGTTCATGTAACCAGTAAGCATGCCAAGCGTGTTGCATATATGAGTGTCTGCGTTGCAGAACAGATGGGCATTCAGGGCAAAGAGCTGCAGGATCTGGCGGTCTGTGCCTTATTGCATGACAATGCCCTGACGCAATATATTCAGGAGGAGCTGCATAACGATATTGCCCGGGCTTCTGCTGCACAGGAATTTCCAAGACTGGGCGCACATTGTTCTATGGGAGAGCATAATATTCAGGGTCTGCCCTTTCACACAGATGTAACGAATGTGATTTTATACCATCACGAGAATGCGGATGGAACCGGTCCTTTTGGCAAAAAATGGGAGGAAACGCCTCTTTTTGCACGCATCATCCATCTGTGTGACATGCTGGATTTGGCCTGCCGCAACCAGACCTTTACTACCGTCACCTGGGAAAAGGCTCTCGATTTTCTTCAAAAAGCAAAGGGGCGCATGTTCGATGCGGAATGTGTAAATGCATTTCTTAAAAGCTTTTCAGAGTCCCATTTTCTTTCTCTTGAAAGCATGGATTTGGACGCCTGTCTGTGGAACAAGGTTCCCCGCATCAGGCAGGAGCTTACGTTTTCGCAGATTAAGGTACTGGCTGATTTCTTTGCACATATTATCGACTATAAATCGCCCTTTACCAGCACCCATTCCATCGGTGTTGCCATTGATGCGGAAAAATTGGCGCACTACATGGGATTCGATGAAGAGACTGCACAGAAGATGTATCTGGCAGGTGCATTACATGATATCGGAAAGGCTGCCGTCGGAAATGAAATCCTGGAAAAGCCCGGCCGCTTAACGGATGAGGAATTTACTACCATGAAGGATCATGCCTCTTATACCTATTATATTCTGTCTGAAATTGATGGTTTCGAAGAACTGCGGGACTGGGCGGCTTTTCATCATGAACGGTTAGACGGCACCGGTTATCCCTTTGGCAAAACGGCTGCCGACCTGAACACCCAGGAGCGTATGATGGCATGTGTAGATATTTATCAGGCTTTAACCGAGAGCCGCCCTTATAAGCAGGGCATGTCTCATGAAAAAGCCTGTGGAATTCTAAAAGATATGGCAGACAAGGGCTGGATTGACGCTGAAATTGTTTCGCAGGTTGATTCCTGTTTCCGGATATAGGATATCATCAAATGTGCTGCAATAAAGTCACTTACTTTCTACTTTATTGCAGCACTGCACATACAACAAATGTATGCTTCCACAATTCATTTTCTATTACGGCTTCTGGTTTTCTCTCACATTTCTGTTTCTTCGTATCACTCTAAAGACGATCAAAAGCACTGCCATAATAAGTATCAGCCACACAAAATAACAGATGCCAAGGAAGGTCGGACAAATGTGGCATAAATTGCATTTACCGGCTTGTGGTGTCCGGCTCACCTGCTTGTACGCAATGGCATAAGCAGAGAATCTGTCTGTATGGATCGTTACTGTATCCGGTGCATCATCCATATCCGTTAAAAGGGTATATTCCCCTTCGTGGGAACGGATAATGAAAAACTCTCTGTCAATGCTTTGCAGCTTCTGTGGAATACCGATCACTACCTCGACCGGTTCTACCGTTCCCGTAACGGCATTCCAGTCAGCTTCTCCTATTTTAACGAACAGAGAAATATCAACATACATTCCAAGTACCAGATCAGGTATTTCCTTACGGTACTCTTTTATACCGTTCTCGATCGCACTCTTATCCTTCTCTGGAACATTGCCGGAAATATCCTTCACCTCTACCCGGATTTCTATGTTTTCTCCGGCAGCTGCACTTTTTAGCTGTGCCGGTGTCAGCACTGCATTCACCACCGCAGCAGTATCAGACACTCCTGCCGTGTACTCCTGTTCCTCACAGACAACCGTTACCGTGACTGTGCCTTCTCCAATTTTCAGGGCTGTACTTGTATCTGCCATGCCCTTCACATTTCCTGTCGGCACAGCTTCACCCGATGTGTCCACCTTGCCATCCTCTGTCATCTCCGGTACATTTAATACATCTCCTATGTCCGGCTGTTCATCCGGGGTGTTTTCCGGTTTGTTCTCCGGAGTGTTCTCCGGCTTCTTCTCCGGAGTGTTCTCCGGCTTCTTCTCCGGGGTGTTTTCCGGCTTCTTCTCCGGGGTGTTTTCCGGCTTCTTCTCCGGGGTATTTTCCGGTTTTTCCGGCTGGACTGTTGGTGATGGTGTTTCTGTTCCGCTGCCTCCCGGTTTCTCCGGTTCCGGCTTCTTTATCGTCCGGTCAAAGCCGCAGTCATTGCAGATGGTATCCCTGTCATCGTCATATACATGGCTGTGCTTTTTTCCCAATGCATCACATCGGCTGCACACTTTCCAATGTCCGTCTGTATCGTATACGTAATCTCCGCTAAAACTATGTCCTTTTGCCGGCAGTACCACATCCTGCGATGTGATTTCTGTCGTACAACTGCTGTCGGCATACCATCTTCCACAGTCACAGACATAATAGGCTTTGTTTCCCTTTGCAAGACACGTTGGTTCTACAGCCTGCACCAGAACCGCTCTGTGAGTATGTATCCTTACCGTGATTTTCTTTTCTGCCCGGTTTCCGGCATTATCCACAGCTTTCACGGTAATGTCTGCACCGGCTGCCGGAAGCTTCTCTGTGGGTATGCTGAATTTGACCTCTGTTCTAATGCCTGTGGTAAAATCCTCCTGTACTACACACTCTGCACTGTTTCCGATCTGATAAGCTGCCGAAGCCAGTCCCGCGGAAATAGCATTCTCCTTGTCATCCTTTACCGTCACAATGACTGTCGGCGCTTTCTCATATTCTTTTTCCGGACTTTCACTGCCATTTACCAAAAATGTGATCTCCGGTGCATGATCCTCCACGATAATACCATGGATGCCACTGCCATCCGTGCCTATCATCTTCGTATCCGACACATTTCCTGCATAATCCCTTGCCGTAATCATGATTTTTCCCTTAAAATCCGGGTTGATATAGATCACTGCCTTATAACCGGCACGATTCTCCACGGAAGCCTTTTTTACCGATGGCTGACCTGCTGTACTGCTATCTTCCGGTATTAGTTTATACTCCACACTCTCTATTCCACTTCCCGCCTCTGCGACAGGAATCGTAATTTCAAGACTGTCTTTTCGGATGAGCCAGTTCCAGAGATTTTTATATCCCTCATTGAAGGCTGCATCACCAATCACCGGCTTTATCGTATCAAGCTTTACGGTCAGCACATCTGTTACTGTTTCATTTCCGGCTGCATCCACTGCCTTGAAGGTGTAGGTGTGACATCCCTCGACACAGGCATAATCCTTTGTTACGGTTGTCCCCCCTCCTGTAATAACACCATTGATCTCTTCATACTCACCATCATCCACCTTACCATACAGGCCTGTAACTCCCTTGTTGTCAGAATAAGACAGAACAATGCGGATCTGATCCGTATTATACCAGCCCTTTGTATTCGGGCTGACATTACTCTCTACTGACGCAGCAAGCTTTGGCTTTTGTACATCCTTAAAATAACCATAGCAGGTTTTGTCTCCATATTCCTCTGCCCCGATCTTCGTACAGGCTGTTCCTGTATAACCGGCGTTGTCATACCAGCCACAGAACTCATATCCTTCCTGTGATGGAACCGGCATTGTGAGCTCCTGTCCATGGACATAGGTTTTATACATGTCTTCCGGCTCATAAACGCTGCCATCCGGCAGGGACAGCTTATAATACACGCGATAGGAATTCGGTATCCATTTTGCAAAAAGCGTTGTGTCCGTCATAACCTGCGACTGGGTACCAAAATCAAATTTCCGGCTGTCTGTACATTCCGCATCCCTATACCAGCCTCCGAAGGTGCAGCCCTCACGGACAGGTTCCTGCGGCTCCGTGACCGCACACTGCACAGCCGGCTCCGGAATAAGACCATTGTAGGTCGTCCATATCAGCTGCGGCTCCACGCTGCTTCCGCCCTGACTGTCAAAGGTAATCTGTCTGACATAAAAGGTCTTTTGCTCACAGGCGGTGCTGTCACTGTATGCCTTCTTATAATATTGAATCTGCTTTGTGCCGGTGCTTTTTACCGTATAGACCGGTTGTATCTTTTTCAGCCCTGATAAACGGTAGATTCCCTGATAGGCCGGTAGCTCTGCCAGTACCTCCGTCTGTGCCGTTCCGGTAAGCTTTCCTCCTGATGGTCCATAGGTAAGGGAAATACTCATGGGCAGTCCTGCGTACAAGGGCTGTGCCTTGTCTGGTCCGGTAAATTCCAGACGATGGACATCATCCTTTTTTATCTGCTCTGAAAAACCATCCCTTACATTTCCCTTCCGGTCTGTCACCTTATAATATAAATAACAGGTTCCATAATAGTCTGACAAGGAAATCGTATACTCACCCGCTGCAACCGCGGCTGCGTCAAGGTTGACCATTCCTGTTGCCGGTTTTTTAGAAGTATCCGTCACCCATTGATACGCTGCACTCTGAACGTCGCTGGGTGTGCCTCCCTCAGCCCCTGCCTTATCCGCAAAGGTAAGCTTTACCGAAACATTGGAATCCAGATACCATCCACTTGTTCCATTGCGCGTTCCATTGACTGTACAGCTGACTGTTGGTGCTGTCACATCCATACCTGTCATTTCCACACGGTATTCTTCACTGACATTTCCCGCATTGTCCGTAAGCCTTACCACATAGCTTCCGTTTTTCGCTACGGTAAAGCTGTCTCCGGTGAAGGTTGTCCAGGTGCTCTCTCCCTGCATCCTGTACTCTCTGGTACGGATGCCGCTGCCACGATATCCTGTAATATTTCCCTTCTGATCATAAACAGCCGTATGGTCATCTGTAACACCAGTCAGCCCTATTGTTCCCGGCTTGCCACCGGCAGTTGTAAGAGATGCCAGTTTCGGTGCCTCATTGTCGATTCTGGTCACAAGCACCTCTGCTGCCGCAGAGTTCCCGAATTTATCCATTACCATAAATTCATAGACACCGTTTTTCGTCACAGTACAGCTTCCGACGGTCATATTCTCAGTCACTGTCCCCTTCGGCGTATAGACAAACGCAAGTGGTCCCGCACCTGTGCCGCTTCCCGGTGTAGCTTTCCATGTAAGTGTGGCACTTTTTGTCCACGAAGACGGATTTCCCGTTACCGTAATGGAAGGAAGGGCTGCTGCCACTGCCTTCTTTATCACTTGATAAGGTCCTGACTTCACGGTTTCCGATACATTTCCAGCTCCGTCTGTCACCCTTACATGAAGATACTTTGTGGTCTTTGATATCTCTGCTGCGATATATTCTGCCTGATAGCTGCCATCTGCTGCCGCAGTCAGTGTCTTCCATGCAGAAGTAGAAGGAGTCCCTGTCGTATTCGTCCATGCATACTCCACCTTTGCCACACCGCTGCCACCGGTATCCTCCGGCAGTACGGCAATGGTCAGCTCATTGTATACCGTGTCCGCTCCGGTACTGCTGCCGCTGCGAAGCGTCACGGTCGGTTTTTTACGATCTATTTTTTTAACCTCAATGGTCTTGGATATCACATTCCCATAGGTATCCGTCAGTGTGACGGTATAGCTTCCATTTTCTGTGACATATAAATAGGCAGAACCACTGGAGGATGTGATACTTTTCTCTTCCTTCTTTGGTCCGTCAAAGGTAAGCTTAGTCCTTGTGCTCTGTGCACCCGCATACTGCACCACGATATATTTGTCCGGCTTCCACACATCAGCCGCCTCCGCTGAAGTTGTCGTACTGCCAGCCCTCACCGACACACCCGTGATCGCAGGATTCATAAAGGTAAAAGCCTGATACTGATGGGTCGATGCACCCGATGCTGCTGTGGCAAGCACATGCAGATACCAGGTCTGTGTCTGCCCCGCGGTTCCTCTGCTCTCTGTGAGCTGCGTACCGCTTGCGACGTTCTGCCAGCCATAGCCTGGCAGTGTAGTATCCTTCGTCCATACATACCGGATGGAGTCTGCTCCTGTGGCTGTGATCGTTGCCTTATGACGAGGCAGACTGCCACTGGTATCCGCCCTAACGGTCAGTGCCGGTTTCGTGGCATCCACCTGGATATTGGTATTGCCGCCCGAAAAGGTCTGGCTCGTACCGGATAGATTGCACATGTCCTTAATGCTGCCCAGATTGCTGATGCTGTTGACCTTGAGTGCGTCAGTACTATTTAAGCTGACAGCGGAGGATACCTTCCCTGTAAAATAAAGCACATTCGTATCCGCACCACCGGCATAGGACAGGGTTCCGACATTCGTAGAGATCGTAAGGCTGCTGCTTAAGCTGCTATTCTTACTGTCCACAATCTCGTCAAAAACCAGCGCTACGGTGATTGGATCTCCCGGAAGATAGGTGCCTCCCGCCATCGGTGCAACGCCAAGGAGAGCCGGCTCCTTCTCGTCATTGACCATCACAAAGCTTTGCAGACCGTCCACGTACCATATATCTTTACCATCACCGGTCGCACCAAAATAGGCGTAGCAGGTCTGGTCCACCCCAAGCTTCACCCAGGTTTTGCCATTGTAATCATGCGCCGTACCGGAGCTGTTTAACGGATATCCTGCTCCTTCATCTCCACCCGTTCTGGTGTCAGGAAAAGAATATGTGCCTACTGCTTTTTTTTTCGGCTGCAGAAAATTACAGGCCCAGAGCTGGCCCGTGACTCCTGCAACGGCTGCATCGTATTTCTTTATGTCGTAATGTTTATCTTCTAATGGTTGGATTCCCAGATAAGCATGATCATAGCCGTCCTCGAATTCATATGCCTTCAGCACATACCGGTAGTACCATCCACCGGCTGTGGCGCTTAGATACTCCTGCTGCCGTACATCCGTATAATAGCTGGAAAAAGAACTGCTGGTATGATAGTTTGTAGCATTGTCGCGGTTTTTAAGAAAGCTCACATTGGTTGCTTTTCCACCCTGTTTATCTGTTGTATCCGCGATCTTTTTTCCATTTGTTCCGGATGTCTCAGCGACATGCGTGATCGATCTCTCTGTTGTATAAACCGACCGGTCCACGGTATAACTGCTGTCTTTCGCCATTGTCCGCTGCATCGAGCGGTGTGTCTGGTCAATCGTTCCGCCACCCGTCACACGGTAGATCTCCAGCGAATAGGTTCTGTCGGCATTGGAATACTTTGTTCCCGCTTTGCTCTGATAAGCATTTGTCACGCCAAGCTCCGTCACTGTCACAGTCTTTGACGTTTCCCCCTCCTTAAAGTAGAAAGGACTCGGTAGTATATGGGTAAAATGCGTGCCGCCGACCGCCGATCCGTTTACCGTGCGGCAATATACCATCTGCGATTTATCCGTTCCATTACTTCTTGTGATCGTAAAGATTGCTTTACCATTACTGCCTGTGACACTGCTCACGGAGAATGTACCATACTGTGGAATCCCGAAGCCGAATTTTCCCGCTTCGCTGTAATACACCTTCTCTTTGCCGGCAGCCGTAACCTTCGCATATGCCCGCGCATAGTATTCCACGCCGGCATTCAGACCTGTGGCTTTCACATTCAGATTTCCATTTTTTGCTGTAATGATGGAAGCAGTTTTGGCACTTCCGTTATGAAAGTCCAGCGTCGGAGCAGGCATCACGCCCCATACAAAGCCGGTTTCCTTAATCGTATCCCCACCGGTATGTGCCAGAACCGCTTTCAGATCGAAGCTGTCCTTGCTTCCTGCAGCTGCAGAAAGTGTGCCAAGCTTTAGTTCCAATGGCTTTGCAGTCACCGTGATCTCACATTTCTTAGTGGTCGTATTTCCTGCGGCATCGGATGCCGTTACCTGTATTGTCTTTTTTCCCGGAAGAGCTGCGATATCCTTCGGTATGGTATAAGTCAGAGGCTTATCGGCAAGCCTGTGGTTATCCGATACAGAGAGTGCCTCACCAAACAGCTTCTCCACCGTCTCCTGCTGCTCTTCCTCCACCACAGTAACCGGCGTATAGGTGAGCACCGGTGCCGTCTTGTCGATATTGTCAACCCATACCGGATAAAGGAAGGACTTGTCACTGCCTTTTAACTTATAGGTTATCTTAAAGGTGTATTTTTTGTTTACTGTCGCTGTCTTCGTTACGCCAGCTGCAACCTTTACATCCGTGATTCCAAGCTTCGTCATATCCTCAGCCTTTACCGTTATCGTCACATCACGATTGGTGAGTGTGTCCGGTGACAGCGTATGACTGACCTTCGGGCCAAGACCCACGTCCTGATTAAAATAAAAGCTGAAGCTGTCTGTTGCCTTGATTGCTTCTGTATCCGGATCCTTGAGAATTCCGGTAATTTTATATACACCGCCAGGCGAGTTCAGGGGCATGCTTAAGGCAATCTGCTCCTGTGACTTAGCCTTGCCAAAGCAGGCATCCAGCGCATTGCCTGTCTCTGTCTGTGTCAGTGTATACTCTGTCGCATATTCTTTATTTCCTTTCTGCCGGATTGTCACAAGAGACTGTACGGTAACCGTTTTACCTTTTGTGGATGTATCCTGAAGCTCCAGGGAAAATTTTTCAATGTTGGGATCTGCTGCACCACCGTCCAGCACAAGCTGCATCCAGTCTATTCTTACAATCCAGCTTCGCGGTGCCACCGTTACAGATATGACATTCTTTCCCTTTTTTAATTTTTCAAGCGGTATCTCCAATACAGTCGTATTCCACGTATTGTCCGTGCCCGACAGATAACCGATTGTCTCTTTATTATATTGTTTACCAGATTGATTGGTCTGATCCATCGGCAGATATATGTCATCATTGAGGTACACGTAATCTGTCTCACCGTCATCCTCATCCACATCATAAGCCTTCACAGCCAGATAGGCACTCTGCGTAGGAAGCTCATCCAGTGTAAAAGCCAGCTCGATGGGATGTTTTTTGTTTGAACAACCCATGCTCTCATCAATGTCACCATCTGCCTTTCCCGTATGGCTGTTGTTCTCGTTATCTTCCGTAACCATCAGTGTCTGTGGATGTGGTGTAAGAGCCGATGCTCTGGCAGGCGCTCTCAAGGGAAGATCTGTACCCCAGGCAGCAGCAGGCATGACATTCTCTTCCGGCGGCTCCACGCCATAGTCCTCCACCAGATTCTCCAGTGTCAGAAGCTCCGGCAGCTCATCCTCCGCCATCCGCTGCTGTATCAGCTCCGGATAGTGATACGGACATTTGAGATCCATGCAGTCCGTCTCCGTATCACGTATATGCTCAAGGCCCTCCAGGCGTTGGATAAGCTCCGCCAGACGCTCCTCCTCTTCCCCGGAAAGTGTTTCTTTATTCTCTATATCCTCTGTTTTATTTTCTGCAAGCCATGCATCCAGCTGCTCCCTCGCCTCGGCAAGCTGCTTCCTATCAATGATCTCCTTATTTTCTACACCTGTGGAGAGATAGGTAAGGGGATCCGGCAGCTTTTCTAACAATGCAAGCAGTTCTGCAAGCTCCTGTCCTCCTATGGCTGCAATTGTCACACTGATCTGCGGAAGGCTGACACCATCCGCTACCCTGTATTCTTCCGGAATAACCGGAATATAAACATAATGATTTCCCAATGCGGAAGAGTCAAAGCTGTCCGCTGTGTTGTTTTCCCATGTCACATGAATGGAAGTCTCCCGCGTGCTTTTTACAGGGGGAAGTGTTTCTCCCGAAGCTGTGCTTTCCCCGGTGTCTGTGTTCTCTTTCGCAGAATCTTCTGTCTCCTGCGTTACATCCCCGGTGGACTCCTCCACACTGTCTGTTTCCAACATTACAGTAAGGGTATCAGGAAATACGATTTCACTTTCCTGTGCACCGACCGGCAAAAGCTGCACTACGGCCGATTCATCCAGAGCTCCAAAGCCCGTGATCACTTCCTGTGTTTTTATTCCTTCATTGGAAGTTGCAAACACGGCAAGATCAATGCTTGTAAATACCAGTGCTGCTGTCAGAACCAGTGCTGTGATACGCGCAGCTTTTTCTCCGGCCTTAAGCTTATGTATCTTCATAATACTCACCTTCCCATTTTATCTTCTAAAAGCTTTTTCTGTCTTTTCAGCTAAAGTATATCGGAATTACTTTTTGTTATGGTCATCATTGCGGATTTGGCAGCTTTTTGTTCGGATTTGGTCACCACCTGTTTCGTTGACTCATCCTGCCTTCTTTGCTACACTATAGGTGTAATCGCAAATAATGGTCACGCCTGTTTCATGCGTCCGGAACAGGCGTTTTACAAGCTTTTATATATGACGGTAACTATTCAGAAAATAAACCGGGAGGGGGATCATGCCTTGCAGATTGCTTTATGTGATGATGAAATAACGAACCATGAAAAGACCAGGGAGCTGATCAGACAATATAAACAGATACATTCTGACCGGACTCTTTCCTTATCTTCTTTTGCATCAGGAAAAGAACTTATCAACCATGTAGATGAACACGGTGGCTTTGACCTCTATATTCTGGACTGTATTATGCCGGAAATGAATGGTATTGAGCTTGGTGCTGCCCTGAGAATGCGTGATGATACGGGATTTCTGATCTACCTCACCACCTCCCCTGACTTTGCACTGGATTCTTACCGGGTAGATGCCTTTGATTATCTGTTAAAGCCTGTTGAGAGCGAACTGTTTTTCCAAAGCCTCGACAAGGCTTACCGCTCTTTTTCACAGATCATGCAAAAGACCGTTGCCATAAAGACCACGGACAGTATCCGTATGATCCCCATCGCCGACATACGGTATGCAGAGCGCATAGATAAACATATTGATTATCATCTGACAGATAATACTGTGATACACAGCACCAGCTTCAACGGTTCTTTCCAGAATGCTGTGTCTGAGCTGCTGGCACACAAAAGAATGCTTCTGGTAGGTTCCTCCTTTGTCGTCAATTTATTCCATGTCACAGAGGTTACAAGATCAGACCTGCTGCTGACCGGGGAGCTTCGTGTTCCGGTTCCCCGCCGTATGTACGAAACAGTCAAGAAGGAGTGGGCGGACTTTTGGCTGAATGGAGGCAGATACTATGCTTTTTGAGGATAATATTATTTTTTTGATCTTAAAAGTTATAATCACCTGCGCAGGTACCTTTGGCATGATGGGCTCCACCACGAAGCTCCGCTGTGTGAAGGAGAAGCCCATAAGTATCATGATTTTTGCTTCCTACTTCATTTATGTCATAATTTCATCCTACGCAATCATCTATTTTTTCAGCTACCAGCATTTACTGCGGGTATTTCTCCTGACAATATCCTGTCCCGCCATCCTTCTGCTGCATAATATGTCTGACGAGCCATTTCCACGGCTTGTATTCATCCGCGCAACACACATACTTGTTTCTATATATATTGCAGGAACCATCACACTCATAAATACTGCGCTGCACGGAACGGAGCTCTCAGATATCCTGATGCGTCTGCTCGCCTATCTGCTTGTCATCCTATTTGATTTTCATTTCATGCGCCGCATCTATCTGGATTTTATTACAGAGATCAGGAAAGGCTGGGGAATCCTTTCCCTGATTCCCTGTGCGCTGATCATCCTTACCGTAGCACTTGCTTTTTATCCGGAGCATTATAGTAAACGCCCCACAAGTGTTATATTGATCTATCTGCTTGGTGCCGTCATTGTCATTCTTTACACTGCGATCGGCGTATTTCTTTCTATGCAGTATCACAGGCAGGAAATAGAGCAGAACAGAAAAATTCTCGAGCTGCAGGTACAAAATATACAAAGAGAGGCTGCCGACATGGAAAAGCTTGCAAACCAGACAAAAATCATCCGGCACGACACCCGGCACATACTTTCCACTATCGCATCTCTTGCTGAAAGCGGAGATATGCAGGCGATCCTTGACTTTACCGGCATCGCCGGCCAGAAGCCTGATATGCCTGAAGCCTTCCATTACTGCACAGATGCCCTTTTGGATGCAACACTTTATTCTTATCTTAAATCCGCAGAGGAATCCGGTATCCTGCTTCAAACCTCTGTCACTATCCCGGATATTCTTCCGGTTGACCCTGCCGGACTTGCCATCTGCTTTGCCAATGCGCTTGGAAATGCCATCGAATGCTGTGAAAAGCTGCCAAAGGAGAAACGAAAAATTATTTTTAAATGCATTGGGAAACCTAAGCTGATGTTTGAGATTGAGAATCCTCAGCCGGACAGGATAACCTTTGACAGAAATGGTCTTCCACATTTACCGGATGGCGGTATGGAAGCCCATATCCGTTCCATCGTGGCTTTCTGCGAAAAATATGATGCCTTTTACACCTTTACGGCTGAAAACGGCCGGTTTAAGATTATGGTCACATTATGATAATGTTCAAAATGGAGGAATACTATGATTTTTGATGATAATACGGCTTACCAGATCTACCGTATCTTTGTCGCTATATTTGGCACGCTCGGCATGGTAGTTGCCACTTCTCCGATGAGAAAAAACTATAAAAGGAACCTGCTCTTTTTAGGCGGATATGCCATTTATGCAATTGTGTTCACCTTTTTTTTCATGCATTTTTGGGGTTTTCTGTCTTTTCTCAGAAGCGTTATCCTTACTATTTCTCTGCCGGGTGTGATCATAATCTATATGACCGCAGACACCACCGTCTCAAGGCATGTCTTCAAATGCCTGTCGCAGCTCCTGCTCTCACTCTACCTTCTGATCAGTGTGACACTGCTCAACACACTGTTTAAAGGCACGCTGCTGTCAAATGCAATACTTCTTCTGTCTGCCTATCTTGCTGCGATTGCCTTGGAATTTTTTGTTCTGAGAAGGGTTTTTCCGGATATAGCCGGGATGAACACCCGGGGCTTTGGAATTCTCGCATTGATCCCTATCGCCTTTTTCCTCTTTGTGATGACGCTTGCACTCTATCCGGTCCATTACACACAAAACCCGGCTTTCCCACTTCTGTTCTTCCTCTCAGGTGCTGTCATCGCCATCATTTATTATGCTGTTTTCCAATATCTGCGGACACAGTATCAGTATCAGATGGATGAACAGAACCGTGAGATTCTGGAAATCCAGATACAGGGCATTAAAAAACATGTTGATGATACGAAACGGAATGCCAAAGAAGTAACTCTCATCTGGCAGGATACTCACAAGATGCTGTCCGGTATCGCTGCGCTTGCTAAGGAAGGAAATGCTAAGGCTATCCTTGAGCTTGTATCCGAATCAACAGAGCTGAACCGGCTGAGCACTCCCACTTATTACTGCAGTGATCCCATATTAAATGCTACTCTCACTGCTTATCTTGGGCAGGCTTTGGATTTGGGCATTACCATAGAGCACCATCTTGCGACTGTCTCTTATACACATCTCCGAGCCCACGAGACGCGTAGTAA
>ERZ1027188.62-NODE-62-length-47742-cov-6.832218_pt1 | contig 47742 bp, 44 predicted proteins | sample MGYA00519273_ERZ1027188 | MGnify/ENA primary metagenome ERZ1027188 (study PRJEB26926, sample SAMN06164623) | human gut metagenome | biome: ENVO:00009003; feature: ENVO:2100002; material: ENVO:00002003 | host: Homo sapiens | place: USA | collected 2012 ... | reverse complement strand
CATTGCAAGCGAGCAGCTCGAAGAGCTGCAATGCTTGCCGATTGCACTGCCCATAGCGCGGCGTTGCCGCGTTAGCATTGCAAGACGATTTGCCTCTGCTCCTATCATCCGCTGTTGCGCAGCCGTTGGCGGCTCTGCTGCCTTACGGATGCGGCACACCCCTTGCGGGTGCCGCTCTGCCTATCTTGTAGGAGTGCGGACTAATTTCCGTCTACCGCCAGTCTCCACAATGCGGCGAGCGCAGCAATGCCGCTATTTCGCACGCAGTCTGCCGCCGTGCTACCGTCACTCGCGCCTCACGATAGTAAGGCGCGGTTGCAAGCGGTCACGAATCGCAGGGATTCATGGCGAAGCCATGTACACCGCACTTACATTGCGCAGCGCGTGCAGCTCTTCAAGCTGCAAACCCGCAATGTCGGGGGTCGAGGGGGACTCCCCTCGCCTTTCTCTTGGGGTTCCAAAGGGGATATTCTCTTTCGCGAAAGAGAATATTCCCTTTGACTCTGCGGCGCGCACGCCGCATTTTCCCTCCGCGCTCTGCGCGGAAAGCAACCGCTCCCCCGAGGGAGCGCAAAAAAGAAGCAGCCCTTTCGGGCTGCCACTTTTTTACTTTTCACAAATGACCGGCTTTTGGCGGTCAGACTCCACAAAGGCCTTGGCCTTTTCCACCGCTTCCGCGCGGGGAAGCTTGACCTGCTCGCCGGTGCGCATGTCCTTGCAGGACACGACGCCCGCGTTGATCTCGTCTTCGCCGAGGAAGTAGACGTAGGGCACCTTGAGCTTGTCGGCGTAGTTCATCTTGGCCTTAAACTTCTTCTTTTCCGTATAGATCTGCGTGCTGACGCCCGCGGCGCGAAGGTCGGTGGCGAGCGAGATGGCCTCGCTCAGGTCCTCGGTCATCGGCAGGATGAGCACGTCCGCCGGCGCGGTGCAGATATCGCTGTTGAGCAGCCCCTGCTCGCCGAGGACATAGAACAGGCGCGTCACGCCGATCGAAATGCCGACGCCGGGGAGCTTGCGGTCAGTATAGTACTCCGCAAGGTTATCGTAGCGGCCGCCGGAGCAGACCGAGCCGATCTCGGGGTGGTCGAGCAGCGTCGTCTCGTACACCGTGCCGGTGTAGTAGTCCAGTCCCCGGGCGATGGTCAGATCCACGGCGAAGTTCTCCGCCGGAACGCCGAAGGCGGACAGATATTTTACCACGGTGTTCAGCTGGTCAAGACCCTCGTCGAACACCTCGTTGCGGCCACGGTAGGATTCCAGCGCGGCCAGCACCTGCTCGTTGCCGCCGGTGATGGCGATGAACTTCAGGATCTCGTCGGCGCTCTCGGCGGATACGCCGCACTCGTCCACCAGCAGCGTCCGCACCTTCTCAGCGCCGATCTTGTCCAGCTTGTCCACGGTGCGCATGATATCGCCGGACTGCTCCGTCAGACCCAGCATGGCGTAAAAGCCGTTGAGGATCTTCCGGTTGTTGACGCGGATCTGGAACCGCTTCAGACCCAGCGAGGTGAAGGTCTGGTAGATGATGGCGGGGATCTCCGCCTCGTTGGTGATATCCAGCTTGCCGTCGCCGATGATGTCGATGTCCGCCTGATAGAACTCCCGGAAGCGGCCCCGCTGGGCGCGCTCGCCGCGATAGACCTTGCCGATCTGGTAGCGGCGGAAGGGGAAGGACAGGTCGTTGTAGTGCAGCGCCACATACTTGGCCAGCGGCACCGTCAGGTCAAAGCGCAGCGCCAGATCGGCGTCGCCCTTCTGGAAGCGGTAGATCTGCTTCTCCGTCTCGCCGCCGCCCTTGGCCAGCAGCACCTCGCTGGCCTCGATCACCGGGGTGTCCAGCGGCGTGAAGCCGTACAGACTGTACGTCCGGCGGAGGATATCCATCATCCGCTCCATCTGCTGCTGCGGTTGGGGCAGCAGCTCCATAAAGCCCGACAGGGTGCGGGGTGTCATTTTAGCCATTTTCTGTCTCTCCTTTGTCCTCATTGTGTTCCGTTTCATCGGCATGGCGGCACTCGATGGCGGCCGCGCCGCCCTCCAGCGTGTGGGACGCGGCCTCCCGTGCAGCCTCGGCCTCCGCCTCGTGCTTCAACTCCCACGCCACCTCGCGGTAGATGCCGTCCAGCTCCGTGCCCTTCTTCTGACCGGCCTTGCCGACGACGATGCCGGCGGCGACGCCCAGTGCCAGCCACGCATACCACAGCTTGGGCAGCGCCAGCCCCAGCACGCAGGCGGGCAGGACGCCCAGCCACACGCCGATCTCGGTGTAATGCCCCCGCACGGCGTGGTAGACGCCCTTCTTTTTTCGGATGGAGGCGGTCTTTTTCAGCTGTGCCAGACACAGACCCAGCCGCAGCAGGGCCAGCGCCGTCAGGGGGATGAAGAAGTCATAGGTGTGGGTTTGGATAAGCTCGATCACTTTTTGCATACGGTTCTCCTTTTTCGGTGTCACGGCGTGTAGGGGTATCAAAAAACGCTCCCGTCCCCTTACGTTGGGACGAGAGCGTTGAAACACTTCGTGGTGCCACCCAATTTCAGCCGTCGTGCGGCCCTTTCTGCTCCTGTTACGGGGAGCGCGCCGTGGATGTTTCCATCCCCGCTCGTCTGCTGTCTTGGCCCGTTCTGCCGCAGTGCGCTCTCAGCCGGCGGCGCACCTCTCTGCTGGCGGCGTTGTGCGGGTTACTCCTGCAAATTCAACGCGGTTATCCTTTATAATAGGCGATTCTCCGCCGGTTGTCAAGGCGGTCTTTACGCGGTAAAGGGCTTGTTCTTGGGGTTGACGATGTCGCGCCAATCCAGATAGCCCTGATCCAGACCCAGCACCAGCATTTCGGCGGTGGCGAGGTTGCTGGCGAAGGGGATGTTGTTCTTGTCGCACAGCCGGGAGATATAGGTGATATCCTCGTCGACGGTCTTCTGGTTGGGGTCGCTGAAGCACAGGACCATATCGATCTCATTGTAGGCGATGCGGGCCGCGATCTGCTGGCCGCCGCCGTGGGAGAAGGAGAGGAAACGATGGATGGTCAGACCGGTGGCGTCCGCGATCTGTTGGCCGGTGCGAGCTGTGGCGCACAGGGTGTGCTTGGCTAAAATGCCGCAGTAGGCGGTGCAGAACTGGACCATCAGCTCTTTTTTGTTGTCGTGCGCCATCAAAGCGATATTCATAGGGGGGCGCTCCTTTCTCTGTTATATCTTCATCAGGGGCGTCTTGCGGCCCATGATGCGTTTGGCGATGTTTTCGTAGGCGCGGGCGGCGTAGTAGTTGCGCTCCCGCAGTACCAGCCCGCGATTGAGGCAGTAGGGGACGTCCTCATCCTCCGGAACAACGCCCAGCAGGGGCAGCCCGGCGGTGTCGATGGCATCGTCGATGGTGGTATGCAGCGTCCGCAGCATTTTGCGGGAGACGCGGCCCACCACCAGATGCACTGCGTTGGCGGGGAAGGAGGACAGCTCCATGGCGGTGCGCTGGGCGTCCCGCATGGCGGAAATGTCGGTGGTGGTGACCACGATGACCTGATCGGCCATGCAGGCTGCCATCTTGAAGCCCTGCCCCAGTCCGGCGGGGGCGTCCATCAGGCACCAGTCATACCGCTCCCGTATCTCCCGGGCCAGCGCCGCCAGCTGCCGCACCGTCAGCGGCAGAGGCTTGTCCGCCATAGGCGCGGTCAGCAGATCCAGCGTGGGGTACTGCCGATGGGTCACCACGGCCTGCTCCAGTGTGCAGCGCTGGGCCAGCACGTCGGAGAAATCCATCAGCGCCTGATCGCTGAGTCCCAGCGCCAGATCCAGATTCCGCAGGGTGATGTCGCAGTCCATGCACAAAACCCGCTGCCCCAGCGACGCCAGTGCCAGTCCGGTGTTGGCGGTGAAGGATGTTTTGCCGGTGCCGCCCTTGCCGGAGACAACGGCGATGATCTTTCCCATGTGACCCTCCTTTCCGGGTGATGCCGCTATTTCAGCGGCGCTTTTTTGATGCGGGCGAAGCTGCGGGGATAGATGGCGGGGGTGTCCTTGACCTTTTCGATGACCACCAGCCGATGGCGCACCTGCGTCTCCGGCACGGTGTAGTCCCGGATATCCGCGATGCGGCCGCCCAGCTGTCCGATGGCGCCCCGTGCGCCCCGGATCTCCTCGTCGGAGGATACGGATTTCATGGCCAGGAACTGCCCGTCCACCTTGATCAGTGGCAGCGCCAGCTCGCACAGCACATTGAGGTTGGCGACGGCGCGGGACATGGCCACATCGTACTGCTGGCGGTGGTCGGCGGCAAATTCCTCGGCGCGGGCGTGGACGCAGTCCACCCGTTCCAGCGACAGGGACGCGCAGACCTCCCGGAGGAAGTCGACGCGCTTGCCCAGACTGTCCAGCAGCGTCAGGTCGAAGTCCGGCTCCATGATCCGCAGCACCATACCGGGGAAGCCTGCGCCGGTGCCCACGTCGATGGCGCGCTTGCCCCGCAGGTCAGCCATGGTCAGCAGGGCGGCGCAGTCCAGCAGGTGCAGCGTGGCCACCTCCTGCGGCGCGGTGATGGCCGTCAGGTTCATCACCTTGTTTTTCTCCAGCAGCAGGGAGGCGTAGGCCTCCAGCTGCGGCACGGCGCGGTCGCTGAGACCCAGCTGCGCCAGCCCCTTTACCAGTATGTCCCTCATTTCTGCTGTTCCTTCAGCAGATCACGGATCTCGGTGAGAAGCTCCTCAGCGGTGGGCGCCTCCGGCTCCTCCGGTTCAGGCTCCTCGTCCTTCTTGCCAAGGGCATGGAGCTTGTTGATGGCCTTGACCACCAGGAAGATGACAAATGCCACCAGAATAAAGTCGAGGATGGTGGACAGGAACGTACCCAGTCCCAGCGTCACCGCGGCGGTGACCACCTCGCCGGCCTCGTCCAGCACCTCCGGCTTCAGCACGATGTTCAGCTGACCCAGATCGATGCCGCCGATGAGCAGCCCGATCAGGGGCATGAATACGTCGTTGACCAGCGAGGTGGTGATCTTGCCGAAGGCGGCGCCGATGACTACGCCGACGGCCATATCCATCACGTTGCCGCGCATGGCAAACTCTTTGAATTCATTGAAAAACTTCTTCATGGGGCAAAACTCCTATACTAAGAGTATAATATAATGGAAATATTACAGAAGATTATCGGAAACCTCTCAGTGCAGAGGAATCAGACGCTCCTTGCCGCCCATGTAGGGACGCAGCACCTCGGGAACCAGCACAGAGCCGTCGGCCTGCAAATTGTTCTCCAGGAAGGCGATGAGCATACGGGGCGGCGCCACCACAGTGTTGTTCAGCGTGTGGCACAGCTGCATCTTGCCGTCGGCGTCCTTGTAGCGGATCTTCAGGCGGCGGGCCTGCGCATCGCCCAGATTGGAGCAGGAGCAGACCTCGAAATACTTCTGCTGCCGGGGAGACCACGCCTCTATGTCGCAGGACTTGCACTTCAGGTCGGCCAGATCGCCGGAGCAGCACTCCAGCTGCCGCACAGGGATATCCAGGGAGCGGAACAGCTCCACGCTGTACTGCCACATCTGCTCGTACCACTTCTTGGAGTCCTCCGGCTTGCAGACCACGATCATCTCCTGCTTCTCAAACTGGTGGATGCGGTAGACGCCGCGCTCCTCAATGCCGTGGGAGCCCTTCTCCTTGCGGAAGCAGGGGGAGTAGGAGGTCAGGGTCTGGGGCAGCTTGTCCTCGGGGATGATCTGGTCGATGAACTTGCCGATCATGGAGTGCTCACTGGTGCCGATGAGGTAGAGGTCCTCGCCCTCGATCTTGTACATCATGGCATCCATGTCCGTCTGGCTCATGACACCCTCCACCACATTGCCGTGGATCATAAACGGCGGGATGCAGTAGGTGAAGCCCTTGCCGATCATAAAGTCGCGGGCATAGGCCAGCACAGCCTCGTGGAGCCGGGCGATGTCACCCAGCAGGTAGTAGAAGCCGCTGCCGGACACGCGGCCTGCGGCGTCCATGTCGATGCCGTCGAAACGCTCCATAATGTCGGTGTGGTAGGGAACCTCGAAGTCCGGCGTCTTCGGCTCGCCGAAGCGCTGCACCTCCACGTTGCAGCTGTCGTCCGGGCCGATAGGCACGGAGGGGTCGATCATCTGGGGGATGACCAGCATGATCTTGTTCAGTGCGGCCTCCGCCTGCTCCTTCTTGGTCTCCAGCTGCGCCATCCGCTCGGCGTCGGCCTTAACGGCGGCGTTGTTGGCGTCGATCTCCGCCTGAATGGCGGCCTTCTCCGCCTCGTCGGTGCATTTCTTCAACTTGCCGAACAGGGGGCCGTTGGCCTTGGACAGCTTGTTGCGCTCGGCCTTCAGCGCCTCGCCGTCGGCAATGGCCTGACGGCGCTCGGCGTCCAGTGCGATGGCCTCGTCCACCAGCGGCAGCTTGGCGTTCTGGAACTTCTTGCGGATGTTTTCCTTGACGGCTTCCGGGTTCTCCCGGACAAATTTGATATCAAGCATATTTCTTACCTCTTGTCATTGTTTCACGTGAAACATTGTTATTTCTTTCTGATAGCGTGGAGCGCGTCCAGCAGATCGTTGAGATCGTCGGTGCCGTAGTATTCCAACTCGATGCGGCCCTTCTTGCGGCCGGTGACGATGCGGCAGCCACGGCCCAACCGCTCGCCCAGCTCTTTGGCGGCCTCCTCGGCATAGTTGACGGTCAGGGGGTCTTTTTCAGGCTTCTCCGGTTTCTCCGCCAGCAGCTTCTTGGCCAGCAGCTCCGTCTGCCGCACAGACAGGTCGCTTTTCAGCACGGCGGCGGCGGCCGTCTCCTGCTGCTTGGCGGGGAGGGGGAGCAGCGCCCGGGCGTGACCGCCGGACAACCGGCCGTCCTCCACCATGGCGCGTACTGGCTCGCACAGGTGCAAAAGCCGCATGGCGTTGGCCACGGCGGGGCGGGACTTGCCGACGCGCTTGGCGGTTTCCTCCTGCGTCATGCCGTACTGCTCCATCAAGACCTTGTAGCCCTCGGCCTCCTCGATGGGGTTCAAGTCCTCCCGCTGGAGGTTCTCGATCATGGCCAGCTCCATGGCCTTGCGGTCGTCGGCCTCGACGACCACGGCGGGTACCTGCGTCAGTCCGGCCATGCGGGCGGCCCGCCAGCGCCGCTCACCGGCGATGATCTGATAGTACCCCGATTGCAGCTTTCGCACGGTCAGGGGCTGGATAATGCCGTGCTGCCGGATGGAATCCGCCAGATCGGCCAACGCGTCGGGGTCGAACAGCTTCCGGGGCTGTGCGGCGCAGGACTCCACCTGACTGATGGGCAGCAGCAGGCTGTTCTTCTCCTCGTGGAGATCCATCATGTCGTCGCCCATCAGAGCGCCGAGGCCCTTGCCTAAACCCTTGGAATTACCTGCCATAGTGCATCTCCTTTCAGGCGTTTCGCTTCAAAAATTCATCTGCCAGCGCGATATAGGCGTCCGCGCCCCGGCAGGTCCGGTCATAGGCGGTGATCGGCCGTCCGTGGCTGGGCGCCTCGCTGAGCCGGACGTTCCGGGGGACCACGGTGCTGTACACCTTGCTGCCGAAAAAGCGCTTGACCTCCTGCGCCACCTGAATGGACAGGTTGGTGCGCCCGTCGAACATGGTCAGCAGTACGCCCTCGATATCCAGGGAGGGGTTCATACTCCGCCGCACGATGCGCACGGTGTTCATCAGGTCGCTGAGCCCCTCCAGCGCGTAGTATTCGCCCTGCACCGGCACCAGAAGGCTGTTGGCAGCGCACAGCGCGTTCAGCGTCAGCAGCTCCAGAGAGGGAGGACAGTCGATGAAAATGTAGTCGTAGTTCGCCGCCACCTGCCGCAGCGCGGCCTTCAGCAGGAACTGACGGTTCTCCATCTCGATCATCTCCACACCGGCGCCTGCCAGCGCCTTGCTGCTGGGCAGCACGTCGCCGTAGGGGGTGGAGACGATGGCTTTTTCGGTTTCCGTGCCGTTGATCAGCACGTCGTATACGCCGTTGGACACGGACTTGTCCACGCCCATGCCGCTGGTGGCGTTGGCCTGCGGGTCAAAGTCGCACAGCAGTACCCGCTTGCCCCTGGCTTTGACGGCAGCGGCCAGATTGACGCAGGTGGTGGTTTTTCCCACGCCGCCCTTTTGATTAACGATGGCAATGATCTTGGACACGGCAAACTCCTCTTTCTGTATCGTACTGTATCTTAGTTAGTATATACCAAACGCGCAGGTAGTTTCAATAGAAAATTTGCAAAATGCAAAAGATGTTTCACGTGAAACATCGAAAAAACAACTTCCCCGCTTATGTTTCACGTGAAACATAGGCGGGGAAAGGGTCGTTTACAGTAAGATCACACCGTCCAGCGGCGGCAGGGTCAGATGGAGCTTTCCATCCTGCACCAGAAACTGCTGGCCGGTGACACCGTCCCGGCACAGGGGGCTGTCCCAGTCCAGCGTCAGGGACAGCGTCTCGTCCCCAGCGTTCAGTGCCGTAACGGTGCGCTCGTCACCGCAGCGGCGCTCGATGACCAGTCCGCCGCCCTGTGCGTACAGGTAGCGGATCGCACCTCGCCGCAGGGAGGGGCGCGTCTGGCGCAGCTTGCCTACCTGCCGGAAGAACGCCAGCAGCGGCTCATCCTCCTGCCCCCACGGGTAGGTGCCGCGGTTCAGCGGATCCTCAAAGCCCTGCATCCCGGCCTCATCGCCGTAGTACAGGGTGGGGGAGCCGGGGAAGCTGTACAGCAGCATTCCCGCCAGCCGCAGCTTCTGCTGTCCTTGCGCCAGCTCGGCGGGGGAGAGGCGGTACGCCGCCCGCTCCGGCTTGTCGGCGGGTATGTCCTCCGCACCCAGCAGTGTCAGGATGCGGGCGGTGTCGTGGGTACCGAGGAAGTTCATGGCGCCGTAGAACGCGGCGGGAGGATAGTTCTCCCGGATGGTCTCCATACCGCGGCGGAAGTCGGCGGCGTCCCCGCCGCCCAGCCACGCCAGCAGCGCCGTCCGGAAGGGGTAGTTCATCAGACCATGGGTCTCCTGCCCCAGCAGATAGCGGCGGCGGCGGGAGTAGGCGATCTTGTTGCTGCCGTCCTCCCACACCTCGCCCAAGAGGTATCCGTCCGGCTTCTCCTGCGCGATGGCGGAGCGGATGGCGGCGATGAAGTCGTCGGGCAGCTCGTCCGCCACGTCCAGACGCCAGCCGTCGGCGCCGCAGCGCAGCCAGCGCCGTACCACGGAATCCTCGTCGGAGATGATGAACCGCCGATAGTCCGGCGCGTCCTCATTCACCGCCGGCAGCGTGTGGATGCCCCACCACGCATCGTATTCCGTGGGCCATGGGTGAAAGCTGTACCACGGGAAGTAGGGGGAGTCCTTGCTCTGCGCCGCCCCTGGCTCCGGGTAAAAGCCGTCGGCATTGAAATACCGGCTGTTGGAGCCGGTATGGTTGAAGACGCCGTCCAGAATGATGCGGATGCCCCGGTCGTGGGCCTCACGGCACAGGGCGCGGAAGTCCTCCTCCGTACCCAGCATGGGGTCAATGGCCAGATAGTCCGCCGTGTTGTAGCGGTGGTTGCTGTCGGCCTCGAAAATGGGGTTCAGGTAGATGGTGCTGACGGACAGGCTCTGGAGATAGTCCAGCTTCTCCGTGATACCGGCCAGCGAGCCGCCGAAGAAGTCCCGGTTGGTGATCTGGCCGTTTTCCTCCGGCAGGAACACAGGCTGCTCGTCCCAGCACTGGTGTACCCATCGGTGTCCCACCATCCCCTCCGTCTCAGGCACGGAGGTGCGGCGGAAACGATCTGGAAATATCTGGTATGTCACACCCTCGCCGAACCAGGCGGGGGTGGGGGTGTCCTCGTAGACCGTCAGCTGCCAGCGGGTCAGGGCGTCCTGCGCACACCAGCCGTTTTTGCCGAGGCAGATAGTGCTGCCGTCGCCGCGGGTGAAGCGGAAGCCGTACCAGCACAGTTCCGGCGCCTCCGGGGCGGTGTAGACCCCGGAAAAGCCGCCCTCTGCCGGCGGCAGGGGGACGGCCTCGCCTGTGCCGGAGAACTCCCGGCGTACCAGCAGCTCGCAGGCGTAATATGTCTCGTCACGCAGGGTGAAGGTCACAGCCGTGCCGCAGGGCACGGCGCCAAAGGGGGTTTTGCAGGAGCTGTCCTGCGGGTCAAAAACAGGGAGCATAGATAAGGTCCTCTCACTTCAAAAGGGTATTTTCGCCCACAGCGGCGCTGCCGTCCTGACTGCGGCTGAACCAGGAGTTGATGATCTCCACGGCGGTGGTGGCCAGTGCCGCGCCGCTGCCGCCCTTTTCGATCACGATGGCTACGGCGATCTCCGGGTTCTCGTAGGGCGCATAGGCCACGAACACGCCGTTGTCGATGTCGGTGCCCACCTGCGCCGAGCCGGTCTTTGCGCCGGCGGATACCACGCAGTCCTGAAAGGCAAATGCCACGCCGCCGGAGACGGTCAGATCGTGCATACCCTTCGTCACGGCAGCAACCGTAGAATCGGACATTTCGACAATATTGAGCGGCTCTTCGTCGTAGACGTACAGCAGACGGGAGTTGTCATATTCCTTGACATTTTTCAGCAGGTGGGCCTGATAGTGCTCGCCGCCGCCTACCAGCGTGGCGATATAGTTGGCAAGCTGCAAGGGGGTGAACAGGTTGTAGGACTGGCCGATGGCGGCGGTGATGGTCTGGCCGTCCGTCCACTCCCGGTTGTGGCTGTCCGCCCACTCCGGCGAGGCCAGCACACCGCTGGAATCGCCGATCTCAATGCCGGTGGACGAGCCAAGGCCGAACTGGGAGGCGTAACTGTCCAGCGTGCGGATCCCGGTCAGGCGTCCCACCTCGTAGAAGAAGTAGTTGCAGGACACGGTGATGGCCTGGGACACATTGATGCGCCCGTGGGTGGCGCCGCCCTGCTGATAGACCCAGCACATGGGCTGGGGATGCTTGTAATAGGTATAGATGCCGCGGTCCTGAATGATGGAGGAGGGGGTGATGATGCCGCTCTCCAGCGCCGCCACGGCGGTACACATCTTGAAGGTGGAGCCGGGGGCATACGCGCCCTGCGTGGCGCGGTTGAACATGGGCAGCCGCTCATCCGCCACCAGCGTTTCGTAGTCCTCGTTGAAGGTGGACAGGTCGTAAGTGGGGTAGCTGGCCAGCGCCAGCACCTCGCCGCTGCCCACCGCCACCACGGCGGCAGCGCCGCCGCGCTCGTTGCTGTCCTTGTCGATCATGCCGGAGATGGTGTTGGCCAGCGCCTGCTCCACATCGGCCTGCAGGTCGATGTCCAGCGTCAGCGCCACCGTTCCACCGGGCTGGGGCTCCCGGGTGTACAGCTCGCCGGTGAGCTTGCCGTTTTCGTCGGTGGTGATCAGGCGCTTGCCGTCTCTGCCCCGCAGGTACGGCTCAAAGGCCTTCTCCACACCGGCCTTGCCCACCAGATCGTTCATGGAGTAGCCCTTGTCCGCGTAGCCCACATAGCCGGTCTTTTCGTCGCTGCTCCACTCCTCCTGCCAGATGGGGCCGATGGTACCCAGAATGTGGGCGGCCAGCGTGGTGTTGTAGACGCGGGCGGAGGCGGTGTGGATGCTGACGCCCTCGTACCGACCGTCGGTGATGAGGCTCAGCACCTCCGAGGACACATCCTCGGCAAAGGTGTAGCTGCTGCGGCTGTGCAGCTCATACCGCACGCCTACCACCAGCCGGGCCTCCGCGTCCGACAGACCCTCGTCGATGTGGTACAGCGTCCGCAGCTCCGCCAGCAGCTCCTGTCCGGTGGCCTTCTCCGACAGCTCATTTTTCTTCAAAAAGGCGCTGAAGCTCTCCGAACGGCTGCTGACATAGCGGGAAAAGCTGCCGCTCTGTCCGATGGGCAGCGTATCATTCCACGTTGTGTCCGTCTCCCGGCACAGCCGGACCAGCCGCAGAATGGCGCTGTTCAGCGCCTCCTCATCGGCAAAGCCGCTGCGGTCAAACACCAGCGTATAGGCCAGCCGGTTGGATACCAGCACCTTGCCGTTCCGGTCGGTGATGATGCCGCGGGAGGCGGACACCGTTTCACTGGCGGCGTTGCTGGAGATAGACTTGGCGCGGTTCTCACTGCCGTGCAGCACCTGCGCGTCATACAGCACCGCCAGGAACAGCAGCAGGCATACGCCGAAGATGCCCAGCAGGATCAGGACCCGCCGCTTGGCGGGATGTGGATTCTTTATCATGGGAAACTCCTCATTGTCAGTCGCTCCGCGTCAGCCGGAAGACCTTGCGGAAGGGGAAATGCGCCAGCGGCGTTACCGCCAGCGACAGCAGCAGCTCCTTGCCCAGCAGCGTCAGTGCCGGGCCGATGGAGACGCCGTGCTGGGACGTCAGCAGCATGATCTGCAAAAAGCCGCACAGCAGCAGCCCTACGGCAGAGACGGCCAGCGAGCAGAACAGACCTGCCGCGATGACCTGCACGGACAGCAGCCGCGCCAGGATCGCCGCCACGAAAAACGTCAGGCAGTAGAAGCACACGAATACGCCGGAGGGGATCAGCAGGTCGCAGGCCAGCCCGAAAAACAGGGCGTACAGCAGCGACGGCCCGCTGCGTTCCAGCGTGACGGGGATCAGTGCCAGCGCCGGCAGCAAAAACGGGTGTACGCCGCCTATGCGCACGTAGACCAGCACCATGTTCTGCACCAGTACCAGCACCAGCGCACACAGGCAGTACAATATCCACTTTCGCACCACAGCGCGTCGCGTCATAGCCGATCCTTTCCCGCGGTCACTCCACCACGTCGAAATCCGTCACAATATACAGGTCCGTCAGGGTATCCAGCTCACAGCGGGGCGTCAGCACCGCATAGCGGGCTAATCCGCTGTCGTCGGTGCGTACCTCCTCCACAGAGCCGATGGGCAGCCCGAAGGGGTAGTAGCCGCCCAGTCCGGAGGTGACCACCAGATCGCCCTTGATGAGGGTGGAGGAGTCCGGCAGGTAGCTGAGCTTCAGCTTGCCCTCCGTCATCAGCGTCAGGTCGCCGGCGGCGATGGCCGTCTCCTCCGTGCGGAATACCATAGCGCCCAACTGGGAGCCGGTGTCCAGAATAGTGGTCAGGCGGCACCAGTTCAGTCCCACCTCCGTCACCACGCCCACCAGATTGCCGTAGCAGTCCACGGCGCAGTCGTTTTCCGCCACACCGTGGCGGCTGCCCCGGTTCAGCACCAGCGTGTTGGACCAGTTGGACACGTCCCGCTGGATGACGCGGGCCGCCTCGAAGGTCAGATCATTGCGCTGGGAACGCAGGTCCAGCAGCTTACGAAGCCGCTCGTTCTCCTCGGCGGCGGGCGTTGCCGCCCGCAGTGCCTGCCGCAGCTCGGCATTATCCTGCCGCAGCGCTTCGTTTTCCGCCTGCAAGTCCTCGATGCTGGCAAAGTGGTCGCCGATGCCGTCCACCCATGCCACCACCGCCGCGCCTGCCGAGCGGAAGGGGGAGGCGATGACGCCCAGCGCGTTGTGCAGCAGGCTGGTGCCGGAGCCCAGCGCCGAGATGATGCACAGCACCACGGCGATGACCGCCGCACCGCCCAGCAGCCAGATGCCTGTCTTCGTAAAAAATCGTTTCATCCGTCGTTTCCTCTCAACCCAGCAGGGTGATGCCGAAGTCCGCCAGCATACGGCTCAGCAGCAGCACTGGCAGACCCATCACGTTGAAAAAGTCGCCGTCGATGCGCTCCACCAGCAGTGCGCCCTGTCCCTGCACGCCGTAGGCGCCCGCCTTGTCCATCGGCTCGCCGCCGGCAATGTAGGCGCGCAGCTCCGCTTCTGATGCGGGGCGGAAGTAGACGTGGGTGGACTGGGCGCGGGTCAGCGCCCGCTGCCCCTGCCGCACCGTTACACCGGTGCAGACGGTGTGGTGCCGCCCCTGCAGGGCCGTCAGCATGGCCAGCGCCTCCGACTCGTCGGCGGGCTTGCCCAGCTTTTTGTCGTCCAGAAACACCATGGTGTCGGCGGTGATGACGATCTCCTCCTCGTCGGAGGGGACCGCCTGCGACTTCTCCCGGGAGATATAGCACACGATCTCCTCCGGCGTCAGGCCGTCGGGATACCACTCCTCCACCTGCGGCACCCGAATGGTGAAATCGCGGATGCCGATGCGCTGCAACAGCTCCTGCCGCCGGGGGGAGCCGGAGGCCAGTACGATCCTTGCCATACCGCTCACCGCCCCGTGGAGCCGAAGCCGCCTGCACCCCGGTCTGTCTCGTCCAGCTCGCTGACCGGCACCACCGTGGGGCGTACCACCGGCGTCACCATCAGCTGGGCGATGCGGTCGCCGGGCCGGACGGTGTAGGGGCTGTCGCCCAGATTCACCAGCCCCACGCCGATCTCGCCGCGGTAGTCGCTGTCGATGACGCCCACGCCGTTGGCGAGGCACACGCCTTGCTTGATGCCCAGCCCGCTGCGGGCAAACACCAGCGCCACATAGTCCGCCGAGGGCAGGGCAATGGCGAGACCGGTGGGGATGAGCCGCCGCGCACCGGCGGCCAGCGTCACCGGCTGGTCGATGCAGGCGCACAGATCCATGCACGCCGCCCCCGCCGTGGCAAAGCAGGGCAGGGGGACATCCGTTCCGATTTTGGGGGATAGGGCTTTGATCTTTAACTCCATAAGAACACCTTTTTCTGAAAATGTGAAAACTATTTGTAATATCCTGTGTAAACTATACGTCTCGTTTACTCGACGCCCCGGTAAAACAACCCGCGCGTCATGTCGTCCGGCGTCCAGTCGCCGCCGTCCTTGTACCGCCGCAGCACGGCGGCGCACTGCTCCGGCGTCTCCGTGGTGAACCGCAGCCGCCCGTAGGTCAGGCCGCAGCGGTGCAGCTCCGGCTTGTCGGCCAGGAACAGCGTCCTGCTGTTCTGGATCTCACACCGGCAGCCGTAGCCGCAGGTCACGGGGAATTGTGCGCCGGTACGGTCGGTGAGGACACTGCCTGCGCCGTGGGTACAGCCCACATTACACCGGGTGACGCAGTTCTCCATCACCATCAGCGGCAGCCGTCCGTAGACGATGGCCTCGCAGGGCAGGTGCTTGTTCAGATCGCGTACCTGCTGCCACCGCAGCTCAAAGGACGCCGTGGCGCTGGACAGCCCCTGCTCCCGCCAGAACAGGAGGGCGCGGGAATTGAAGATATTCAGGCCGAAGTCGCCCCGCAGCGTCCGTCCCAGTCCCCGCACCATGGGCAGGTGCCCCAGATTGCCGACAGCCACCGCCGTCGCCTCCGGGTGCCGCGCCAAAAGCTGCCGCAGCACCGGCTCGTCCGCCGTCCGGAAGATCCGGGGCAGCACGGCGCACAGCTCCGTTTCGCCCCAGTCCAGACCGGTGTCCAGCCGCTCCAGTTCCTCAATGGGGACGTACACGATGGCGGGCTTCTCCGCCAGCAGCGCCGCCGTCACCTGCTCCGCCTTCAGCACGGAGCAGGTAAAGCGCATCGCCTTGGGCGGCTCCGGCGCCTCGGGCAGCGCCGCCGCCTCCAGCACACGGCGAACGTGGGGGTCGCGTCCCTGCCGCAGCTCCTCCTGCTGGTAGGGGCTCATCCGCCGCTGGAACCAGTCCTGCTCCAGCCGCTGCTTCAGCCCCTCCAGCGCGTCCCGCCGCAGGCCGTTGATGGCGCTGGCAGGCAGCATCAGGCCGTCGTCCAGCTCCACATGGATGGTACTTACCTCAAATACAGTGCCGCCGGTTTTGCTGAGACGCTCCCGCAGCTCCGTTTCCGTCAGGGCGCGGTTTCGTGCGGCCTCCGGCTCGCCGCCCTGCGCCCATACGTTGAGCAGACCGTTGTTGCTCTGGCAGGCTGCCGCCAGCGAGACCGGCTTGCCCGCCTGCACACGGATGGACAGCGATACCGGTATTTTCCGGTTTTCCCGTCCGTTTTCGTACTGCGCCCGCGCCTCGGCGAACAGATCCTTGGGCTCCGGCGTATTCTCCGGACGGGTGCCGAACATCTGAGGGCCTTTCTTACCCAGCCAGTACCCGTCGGTAAACCCGCTGCGGGAGAACGCCTGCTCCAGCTGACGGGCTTCCTCCGCCGTGGGACGGCGTTTTTCATCGAGCAGCCGCCGGTAGATGCCGGTGATGACCGCCACATATTCCGGGCGCTTCATGCGGCCCTCCAGCTTGAGGCAGGCCACGCCCATCTCCGCCATCTCCCCGAGGTACGCGGAGAGATTGGCGTCCTTCAGACTCAGGGGATGCCCGCCCCGGCAGGGGCCGTCGACCCCGTAGGGCAGGCGGCAGGGCTGGGCGCAGGCGCCCCGGTTGCCGCTGCGCTCACCCACCACGGCGCTCATCTCGCACTGTCCGGAGTAGCACATACAAAGTGCACCGTGGATGAAGATCTCGATCTCGGCGGGACAGCCGGCGCAGATCTCCCGCACCTCGTCCCGGTTCAGCTCCCGGGCCAGCACCACCCGCTCCATACCCAGTGCGGCGGCTTCGTTGGCGCCGCCCAGCGTGAACAGGCTCATCTGGGTACTGGCGTGGAGGGGTACGTCCGGCACGACTTCCCGCGCCAGCGTCAGAAGACCCCAGTCCTGTACCAGTATGGCGTCCACGCCCATGGCGCAGGCCTTTTTCAGGGCGTCCGCCGCCTGTACCAGCTCCCGGTCGGTCAGCAGGGTGTTCAGCGTCAGAAAGACCCGTACACCCCGTAAATGGCAATAAGAAACCGCCGACGCAAATTCCTCGTCGGTGAAATTTTTGGCGCTGCGCCGCGCATTGAACGCGCCGAAGCCCATATATACCGCGTCCGCGCCGGTCTGGACGGCGGCGATCAGGGAGTCAAAGCCGCCGGCGGGGGAGAGAAGCTCCATCATCCCTTGCGGCCCTGCTGATTTTGCAGCTTGCGGCGCAGCTCGGCGGCCTCGCTCTTGGCGCGGCTGGCCTCGTCCAGATAGGTCTTCAGCTGGCGGCGCAGGTTATCGGCATTCTCCTGGGCCTTGCACAGCTCGTCCGCCAGATTCACGGCGGCCAGCACGGCAGCGTTGTCGCGGCTCATGTGGGCGCCGTCCATCAACTGACGCATCTCATCGTCCACCATGGCGCCTACCTTCTCCATGTAGGCGGCATCCTCCTCCGCGACCAGCGTGTATTCCATGCCGCAGATGGTCATCGTTACCCGATTCGCCATAGGTCAACCTCCTCTGTATCCGTAAAAAGTTCGCTCTGCTCCTATTTGTAGAGATGCTTATACAGCATCCATTATAGCACAATTTCCCGGTGTGGAAAGTGTATTTTGCCGAAAAGCGGAAATTTGTAAAAATGTGACCGCGCCCGCTTTACGCCGCCGCACTTTTCATGTAGAATAGGGAGACTGATAAAAGAGGGAGGCGTGTGCCGTGAGCGGCTATATCCTGCGGGGCGGACAAGAGAATATGACCCTGCCCGCCTCGGCGGTGGAGAGCCTGCTCAAGCGCGGGGAGGGCGATGCGGCGCTGCTGTATCTGGCGCTCCAGCGGTTTGGCCGCGGTGTCACGCCGGAGGAGCTGGAGAAGGTGCTGCCCACCATGAGCCGCCTGCGTCTGGACGCGGCGGAGGGCGTTTTGCAGGAGCTGGGGCTGCTGCCCCGTCCCCAGCAGCCCCGTCCCGAGCCGGCGGCGGAGCGTCCCGCCTACTCCGCGGAGGATATCGCCGCGCTGCTGACGGACAACGAGGGCTTCCGCCTGCTGATCCCGCAGGCGGAGCAGCAGCTGGGCAAGAAGCTGCGCACCGCCGACCTGCAAATTCTGGCGGGACTGTACGACGATCTGGGATTACCGGCGGATGTGATCTATCTGCTGCTGTGCCACTGTGTGGAGCGCGCCAAGGCCCAGTGGGGCGAGGGTCGCCGTCCCACCATGCGGCAGGTGGAGAAGGAGGGCTATCACTGGGCGCAGCTGGGGCTTTTCGATCAGGTCAGCGCCGCCGCCTACCTGCGGACGTGGAGCCGCCGCCGTCAGAAGATGGGGGCGTATATGCAGGCGCTGCACCTGCCGGAGCGTCCCCCGGTGGAGGCGGAGAGCCGTTACATCTCGGACTGGATGGACATGGGCTTTCCGCCGGAGACGGTGGCTATGGCCTACGAGCGGACGGTATTTTACAAAAAGGACATGAACTGGCGCTATCTCAACGGCATCCTGCGCCGCTGGCACGACAGCGGGTGGCACACCCCCCAGCAGGTGCAGCGGGGCGAGGAGCGCAAGCCGTCTCCCACGCCGCCGGCCGGCGGCGAGCAGGGCGGCGGTGAGCAGAATGCGTGGATGCGCCGGTACATCAAGAGGTGAGGATATGGCATACGACGGCAGGATCATGCAGCGGGCGCTGACCCGCTTTGACGAGGATAAGCAGCGCCGCGCCGCCCAGCTGGAGCAGCGGCGGCGCACCGCCTACGCCCGTGCGCCCCGTCTGGCGGAGATCGAGGCGGAGCTGCGCGGCACCATGGGGCGTATCATCTCCTCCGCGCTGGCGCGGGGGACTGACCCGGTGCCGGCCATCCGGGTGCTGCGGGACGAGAACCTCCAGCTCCAGCGGGAGCGGGCGGAGCTGCTGGCGTCGCTGGGCTATCCGGCGGACTATCTGGAGGAGAAGCCCGCCTGCGACAAGTGCGGCGACACCGGCTACGTCTCCGGCGGCGTGTGTGGGTGCCTGCGGGCGTACTACGCCCGGGAGCAGCTGGCGGAGCTTTCCCGCCTGCTTCCGCTGGGGGAGGACAGCTTCGAGACCTTCAGCTTCGACTGGTACGACAGCGCGGTGCAGCCCGCCTTCGGTATCTCTCCCCGGGAGAATATGGAGCGCAACTATGACGTCTGCCGGGACTACGCCTACCAATTCGCCAAGGGCAGCGGCGACCTGCTGCTTTCCGGCGGTACGGGGCTGGGCAAAACATTTCTCTCCGCCTGCATTGCGCGGGTGGTCAGCGAGAACGGCTTTTCCGTGGTGTACGACACCGCCGCCAGCGTGTTCAGCCGGTTTGAGGACGCCAAGTTCCGGCGGGATGACGGCGGCAGTGAGGACGCGGACCGGTGTATGCGGTGCGATTTGCTGATTTTGGACGATCTGGGTACGGAGATGACCACATCCTTCGTCCAGAGCGCCCTGTATCAGATCGTCAACGGGCGGCTGATGGCGGGACGCTCCACCATCATCAGCACCAATCTGGCGCCGGAGGAGATCGGCAGCCGCTACGGACGGTCGGTGCTGTCCCGGCTGGAGGGGGAGTATGAGATCCTGCCCTTCTTCGGGGAGGATATCCGCCGCCTGAAGCGGGAACGGCAATAAGAACGTAAAAAGACGCCTGCGGGCGTCTTTTTTTACGCATTTGCAGCTTTTTCGGATTTCCCGACATTTTACGCCCTGTTTTGCGGCCTTTTTGCCGTAGACTGGGAGGTAAAAGGAGGGGAGGAGCATGAAGAAGAACCAGAAGGGGGAATTCCTGTCCAGCCGCGTCCGGTATATCCCCATCAACGCGGTGCGTCCCAACCCCCAGCAGCCCCGGCGCAGCTTCGACGAGACGGCGCTGCGGGAGCTGGCGGACAGCATCAGCGCCTACGGTATTTTGCAGCCTCTGACCGTGCGGGACCGGGGCGGCGTCTACGAGCTGGTGGCGGGAGAGCGCCGCCTCCGCGCCGCCCGCATCGCCGGACTGCGGGAGGTTCCCTGCCTCATCGCCGAAGTGGGGGAGGAGGACGCGGCGCTGCTGGCGTTGATCGAGAACCTCCAGCGCCGGGATCTGGACTACATGGAGGAGGCGGCGGCCATCGCCCGGCTCATCCGGCGGTACGGCCTGTCCCAGCAGCAGGCGGCAGAGAAGCTGGGGAAGTCCCAGCCCACCATTGCCAACAAGCTGCGGCTTTTGCGGCTGAGCGCACCGGTACTCGACTGCCTGCGGCAGTACGGCCTGACGGAGCGCCACGCCCGCACCCTGCTGCGGCTCACCGATCCGGAGCAGCAGCTGGCGGCAGCGCGGCACATCGGGCAGCGCGGCCTGAACGTGGCGCAGACCGAGCAGTACATAGACCGGCTCACCGCGGAGAACCGGACAGAGCCGCCCCGGAGAAGACCCGCCTATATCATCAAGGACGTGCGGCTGTTTCTCAACAGCGTGGAGCGGGGCGTCCGGCTGATGCAGTCGGCGGGCGTGGGCGCGGAGGTGGGGCGCCGGGATACGGAGGAGGAGATCCTGCTGACCATCCATATCCCCAAGCGCCGCACGGTCGGTGTTGTTACGGAATTGTAACCCATTTCCCTTTTTCCTGTGGTATTATGGGCAAAAATGGGGAAGTGCCCGTATACATCGGAAAAGGAGGGGGACATCGGTGGAAGAAATGAATAATGTGTCCTCTGTTATAACAGAAAAGGGGGGCGGCGCCCGGCTGGAGACCGCCGCCCCGTCAAAGACGCCCATGACCGGCGGTAAAAAAGCGGCGCTGGTGATCGGCATCCTGTTGGGCGTTCTGGTGCTGGCGTATCTGGCCGCCTGCGTGGTGGTGCAGACCGTGTACGACGGCACCGCTCTTCCCCGCACGGATGTGCTGGGGGTGGACGTGTCCAAGATGACGGAGCAGGAGATCGTCGCGCTCTGGGAAAAGCAGGGCGTTCAGACCGTCCGGGACACCAAGGTGTCCCTGATGGAGAACGATGCGGATATCGGCAGCATTTCGCTGGAGGAGCTGGGCGTCGCCGTAACGCCGGAGGCGGCGGCCGTCGCCGCCGGCGCGTCCCAACGGTACGAGAGCTGGGGCGGCGGCGCACTGGCATGGCTGCGGGGCGGCTGGGAGTACATCCGCAGCTGGTTTGCCCCGACCTCCGCTGTGCCGTCCTTTGATGTGGACAGCGCCGTGCTGGACGCCGCCTGCGAAAAGCTGTCCGCCAGCCTGAACTGCACCGTGGTGGACGGCGGCTACCGTCTGGAAAAGGGCGAGGGTCTGTATATCACCAAGCCCGCCGACGGCCGTATGCTGGATGCGCCCAAGCTGGAGCGTGACCTGACTGCCATGCTGCAAAGCGGCGCGCTGACGCCGGTGGCCTGCGTCTATGAGGAGAAGAAGGCGGAGACCGTGGACGTGCAGGCGCTCCACGACCAGCTGGAGGGGGAGAAGGTGGAGGCCGTCTGCAACAAGGAGACGGGCAAGCCCACCCAGTCCCACATCGGCGTGACCTTCGATGTGGCGGCGGTGCAGGCGCAGCTGGACGCCGCCCCGGCGGGTACGGAGTTCCTGGCCGACGCGCAGGTGGAGTTCCCCACCGTGTCCACGGAGGAGCTGGAGGAATGTATGTTCCGGGACGTGCTGGGTACCTGCACCACCAAATGCGCCGGGCCGTGGGGCCGTCACCAGAACATCAAGCTGGCGGCCGCCGCCATCAACGGCAGGATCTACAATCCCGGCGAGGAGTTCTGGTACAACTCCACGGTGGGACAGCGCACAGCGGCCCGCGGCTATTATGAGGCGGGCGTCTACGAGGCGGGGCGCACCACCACCGGCATCGGCGGCGGTATCTGTCAGGTGTCCTCCACCCTGTACTACGCGGTGATGCTCAGCGATCTGCAGATCGTCCTGCGGTACTGTCATATGTTCAACCCCGGCTACCTGCCCATCGGCTGCGACGCCACGGTGAGCTGGGGCGGGCCGGACTTCGCCTTCCGCAACAGCCGGGATTACCCCATCAAGGTCGTCACATCCTACAACGACGACACCAACGAGCTGACCTGCACCATCTTGGGCACCAAGGTGGACGACCACTATGTGGTCATCACCAACGCGGTACTGGCCAGCTACGACTACCAGGTGGTCTATCAGGAGTCTCCCGACGTGGCACCCGGCGACGAGGTCATCGACCAGTACGGCCACACCGGCTACTTCGTCCGCACGTGGCGGAACATCTACGATGGCAACAACAATCTGCTGTCCAGCCGCGTGGAGGCGGACAGCCACTACGACGTGGGCAACAAGATCATTCTGGTGGCGCCGGGCTATCTGCCGGACACCGGCGAATAACGGGAGAAGAACAGGCGGGGGCGTATCCCCGGATACGCCCCCGTTTCTATACACGGAATCGGTCGAAATTTGCGGTTTTCTTAAGACCTTCCACCAGATTTCTTAAATCGGCGGCAGAGTGATTGTGAACCGGCGCAGACCGTGTATAATCGACTTACAGACATCTCTTACGGAGAGGAGGCGGACGCTGTGCCCACATTTGTCATTGACAGCGCCGCGCTGTCGCGCAATATGGAGAAGCTGCGGCGTTTTACGTCTGCACAGATCATCGCCGTGGTCAAGGGCAACGGCTACGGGCTGGGCCTCGTACCCTATGCCCGCTTTCTGACGGCGCAGAGGGTGGAGCTGCTGGCCGTTTCCACGGCGGCGGAGGCCGCCGCCCTCCGGGACGCCGGCATCACGGCGGAGCTTCTGATGCTGTCCTCCACCGCGCTGCCGGAGGAGATCGCCGCGCTGCTGGCGCGGGACGTGATCCTCACCGTCGGCTCTGCCGACGCGGCCCGCGCCGTGTCCGCCGCTGCCGAAGCGCGGAACGTCACCGCCCGCGTCCATGTGAAGCTGGACACCGGCATGGGACGATACGGCTTTTTGCCGCAGGAGACGGCGGAGGCCGCCGCCCTGCTGCAAGCGCTGCCTGCCCTCCGGGTGGAGGGCGTGTTCACCCACCTCTCCGACGCTGCCAACACCAAATACACCGCCCTGCAATACCGGCGATTCACCGAGGGCGTCCGCATTCTGCAGGAGGCGGGTATCGACACGGGGCTGCGCCACGTCTGCGCGTCCACCGCGTTCCTGCGGTATCCTGAGATGCATCTGGACGCGGTGCGCCTTGGCTCGGCGCTGCTGGGACGGCTGTCCGTGCCGGATACGCTGGGGCTGGAGCGCATCGGCTGGCTGGAGGCGCAGGTGACAGAGCTGAAGACGCTGCCCGCCGGCTGGCCGGTGGGCTATACCGGCGCCTATCGCACGCGGCGGGAGACGCGGCTGGCGCTGCTGCCGGTGGGCTACACCAGCGGTGTGGGGGTGACGGAGGAGTCCAACGCCCTGCGTTTGCGGGATCGGCTGCGGCGGGTGCTGCACACCGGGCGGAGGCTGCTGCGCGCAGACGGCCTGACCGTGCTGGTCAACGGCTGCCGCTGCCCGGTACGGGGCGTGGTAGGCGCCACGGCCATAGAGGCGGACGTGACGGGCGTACCCTGCGCCGTGGGCGACACGGTGCGTATCGAGGTGCGGCCCAAGTTCGTGGACAGCGCCGTACCCAGAGAGTACCGATAAAAAAGAGATAAAAACAGCGCCGGGCTTACGCCCGGCGCTGTTTTCGTTGTCATTACCGGCACAGGAAGCTGTACCAGCCCTCGGAGTCGTTCTGCTCAAGGACCATCCAGCCGTCGGCGCGGAGCTTGGCCAGCACCTCCTCCGCCCGGTCATCGATGATGCCGGAGCAGAGGAACAGGCCGCCCTCCTTCAGGAAGGGCCGCACCTTGTCGGAAAGACCCATGATAACGTCCGCCACGATGTTGGCCACCACCATATCGTAGCCGCCGCCGAACTCCGCCTGCAAGGTCGTGTCCGTCAGCACGTCGCCCCACCGCACGGTGTAGCGATCCTTGCCCACGCCGTTGAGGGCGGCGTTCTCATAGGCCACGTCCACGCACTTCTCGTCGATGTCGCAGGCGAAGGCCTCCTTCGCGCCCAGTACCAGCGCGGCGATGGACAGAATACCGCTGCCGCAGCCCAGGTCGAGGACCTTCTCGCCGCCGTGGATGCATCTGTCCAGCGCCTGTAAACACAGGCGGGTGGTAGCATGGCTGCCGGTGCCGAAGGTCAGGCCGGGGTTCAGCACCAGCTTCACCCGTCCGTGATCCCTCTTGGCCTGCTCCCACTGGGGGACCACCAGCAGCCGCTCCCCGATCTCCATGGGCTTATAGAATTTCTTCCAGTTGTTCTCCCAGTCCGCATCCGCCACGTTGTCGATGGTCAGCAGCAGGGGGGCGTAGTCCGGGTGCGCCTTTTTCAGTGCAGACATGGCGATACGCACCTGTGCGATGGTGTGCAGCGCCGCCTCGTCCCGCTCCAGATAGAAGGTGACGCGGCTGATGCCGGCCTTCTCCCGCAGCAGCTCCTCGTCCACATAGTCCCAGTACTGCTTATTATGCTCCAGAAAGTCCTTGAAGTCCGCCTCATCGTCGATGATGACGCCGGTGATGCCCTGCTGCTCCAGCAGCTCTGTCACCGCGTCCAGCCCGGACGGCGAGGTATCGATCTTCAGCTCCAGCCATTCCATGTGTGTTTCCTCCGAATCAGTGATGGTGTCAGCGCTTGGTGCCCACGAAGAACAGACCCATGGTGTTGGGGCCGGTATGGCTGCCGATCACCGGGCCGATGTAGTTGATGTAGACCTCCTTCACGCCGTAGCGGGCCTTCAGCTCCTCCGCCACGGCGCGGGCCTCCATCTCGCAGTCCGCCTGACAGATGAACATCACCTGCTCGCTGGGCTCGATACCCAGCTCCGCCACCTTGTCGATGAGGGCTTGGAGGCTTGCCTTGCGGCCGCGGGCCTTGGTCATAGGCACCAGCTTGCCCTCGTCGGAGGTGTGCATCACCGGCTTGATAGACAGCATGGTACCCAGGAACGCGGTGGTGGCGGACACGCGGCCGCCCATCTTCAGGTAGTTCAGGTCGTCCACGGTGAACCAGTGGTCGATGTGGAGCTTGTTCTCCTCCACCCACTGCACCAGCTCCTCGGCGGACAGACCCTCCCGCTTTTTCTGCACAGCCAGATACAGCAGCAGACCCTGACCCAGCGACGCGGACAGGGAATCCACCACATATACGCGGCTGTCGGGGAACTCGTCGGCCATGGTCTTGGCGGCGATGACCGCGTTCTGATAGGTGGCGGACAGAGCGCTGGAGAAGTTGATGGACACGATGTCCTTGCCCTGTGCCAGCACGGCGCGCATGGCGTCCTCAAACTGCCCCACGTTGGCGGCGGAGGTGGTGCTGAGGATACCGGCGCGGATGTTCCTGTAGAACTCCTCGAAGCTGATCTCGCTGCCGTCCAGCAGGTTGGCGTAGTCCTTGCCGTCCATATGTACAGTCAGGGGTACCACGTTCAGCTCCAGCTCCTTGGCCATATGGTCGGTCAGGTCGCAGCAGCTGTCAGTCATGATGATGTAGTCGCGCATAGCAAAAACCTCCTTGCAGCAGATGGATATCCGTATCGTCTCGATACCACATGGTATCACGAAAAGCGTCCCGTGAAAAGGGAAAAGTGAAAAATTTGCGCCGTTGGCGGCATCGCGCCTATTTTCCCACGCAGAAGCGGGAGAAGATGGTGTCCACCAGATCCTCCCGGATGCGCTTGCCGTTCAGCTCGCCCAGCGCCTCCAGCGCCGCCTCGCAGTCCGTCAGCACCACGTCCGGCGTCATGCCGATGCGCAGGGCGCTCCGCGCCTCCGCCACGGCGGACAGGGCGCGGGAGACGGCGTCCGCCTGCCGCGCATTGGTCAGCAGCTCCCCGGCGGGGGTCTCTCCGGCGGGATACAGCGCCGCCACCGCGTCGGACAGGGTGTCCAGCCCCTCGCCGGTGCGGGCGGAGATGGTCAGCACGTTGTCGAACCGGTCGGCAAGCCGCCCGATGTCCAAGCGGCGCGGCAGGTCGCCCTTATTCACCAGCACCAGCAGGTTGGGTACGCTTTGCGCCGCGGTGATGGCCTGCTCATCCTCCTCCGACAGCTCCTGTGAGCCGTCCAGCACCAGCAGCGCCAGCGACGCCCGCTGCGCCGCCTGACGGCTGCGCTCCACGCCCATGGCCTCGATCTGGTCGCCGCTGTCCCGGATCCCGGCGGTGTCCGTCAGCCGCAGCAGCACGCCGCCCACCAGCACCTTCTCCTCCACGGTGTCCCGTGTGGTGCCGGCAATGTCGGTGACGATGGCGCGGTCGTAGCCCAGCAGGGCGTTGAGCAGGGAGGATTTCCCGGCGTTGGGCCGTCCCAGAATGACGGTGGGTACGCCCAGCTTCAGAAGCTGTCCCCGGGAGAAGGTGGCCAGCAGCATCTCCAGCTCCTGCTGGGAGGTGCGCAGCGTGTCCAGCATCTGCTCACGCTGTACGTCCTCAATGTCCTCGTCGGGGTAGTCCACCACAGCGTAGAACCGCGCCGCCATATCCATCAAAGCGTCGTAGATGCGGCCGATGGCACGGCTCAGGGCACCGTCCAGTTGACACACCGCATTTTTCGCCGCCTCCGCCGTCTCCGCGTCGATGAGGTCGGCCACGGATTCCGCCTGAATGAGATCCATCCGCCCGTTGAGGAAGGCGCGGCGGGTGAACTCGCCGCCCTTGGCCTGCCGGCATCCGGCGGCGAACAGCACGGCAAGACCGGCGTTCAGCACCACCGGCGAGCCGTGACAGTGCAGCTCGGCGCAGTCCTCGCCGGTATAGCTGTCTGGGCCGGGGAAGCGGACGCACAGCACATTGTCGATGACGCTGCCGTCCGCGTCCAGCAGGTCGCCGTACACCATGCGGCGCGGCGTCTGCGCCCCGGCGGAACGGCCGTTTTTGGCGCGGAATACCCGGTCCAGTGCGGTCAGCGTACCCGGCCCGGACAGGCGCAGGATGCCGATGGCGCTGGGCAGCTGGGGCGTGGCGATGGCGGCAATGGTATCGGACATAGGCGGAGCCTCCTTGCGGTGATTTTCTCCAGTATAGCACGGAAGGCGGGGAAAAAACAAGAGACACGCCAGCTGGCGTGTCTCTTGTTTCGTTGTGTGGTTACTCGGCCTTGGGAGCCTCGGCAGCAGCCTTGGCGGCAGCGGCCTTCTTCTCGGCGGCAGCCTTCTGCGCGGCCTTGAACTTCTCCTTCTCCTCGGGAGTGGGGATGGGCTCGATGGCGTTGCGGGGGCAGGCCTTGGCGCACATACCGCAGTTCTTGCACTTGCTGTAATCGATGACGGCCACATTGTCCACAACGTGGATGGCGTCCAGCTTGCAGGTACGCTCGCACATACCGCAGGCGATACAGCTGTTGGCGCAGACCTTGGCCACAGCGGGGCCCTTGTCCTTGTTGGAGCAGTCGACGAACACCTTCTGCTTGTAGGGCACCTCCACGATCAGGTGGTGCGGGCAGGCAGCGCGGCAGGCGCCGCAGTTGGTGCACTTCTCCTTGTCCACCACGGCCACGCCGTTGATGACGTGGATGGCGTCGAACTTACAGGCCTCCACGCAGGAGCCGAAGCCGAAGCAGCCGTAGCGGCAGGCCTTGGCGTCGCCGCCGCAGACCTTGGTGGCGGCCAGGCAGTCCTTCACGCCGCGATACTCAAAGTTCTCCTTGGCGTTGCAGCCGCCGTTGCACATCACATGGGCGACCATCTTATCGCCGGAGGGAGCCTCCAAGCCCATGATGGCCGCGATCTTGGCGGCGTTCTCGGGGCCGGCGGGAGCGCAGGCGGTGACGGGGGCCTTACCGGCCAGAATGGCCTCGGCGCAGCCGCCGCAGCCCGGATAGCCGCAGCCGCCGCAGTTGGCGCCGGCCAGACATGCCTGGATCTCAGGCAGACGGGGATCGACCTCGACCTCAAAGACCTTAGCGGCAACGGCGAGGATCAGGCCGAAGATGATGGCGAGAGCGCCCAGTACGACGATCGCCCAAATCAAAGTAGTCATATTCTTCTACCTCCTTACCAGACCTTCAGGCCGCTGAAGCCCATGAACGCCAGCGCGATCAGGCCGGCGGTGACCAGCGCGATGGGGAAGCCATCGAAGGCCTTGGGGTTCTCGCTGGAGACCTCCAGCTGCTCGCGGATAGCGGCGAACAGGAAGATGGCCAGCAGGAAGCCCAGACCGCCGGTGATACCGTAGACCACGGACTCAATGAATTTGTACTCATTCTGGGTGTTCAGCAGAGCGACGCCCAGCACGGCGCAGTTGGTGGTGATCAGGGGCAGGTACACACCCAGCGCGGTGTACAGGGTGGGGATGTTCTTCTTCAGGAACATTTCCACGAACTGCACCAGCGCGGCGATGACCAGAATGTAGGCCACCGTCTGCATGAAGCCCAGATCGAAGGCGATGAGGATCTTGTTGACGCCGAAGCAGACGGCGGAGGCCAGACCCATGACGAAGGTCACGGCGGCGCCCATGCCCACGGCGGTGTCGATCTTCTTGGACACGCCCAGGAAGGGGCAGATGCCCAGGAACTGCGCGAAGATAAAGTTATTGGTCAGAATTGCGCCAAGAGAGATGGCGAGCAGTGTAGTGACAGTCATGACTTACTTGGCCTCCTTTTTCTTAGCACTCTTGGCCAGAGCCCACTGCATCAGTGCGATGAGGCAGCCCAGGGTCAGGAAGCCGCCCACGGGCAGAGTCAGGACCTTGATGCCGAACTCCTCGGGGAAGATGGTGATGCCGGGTGCGCTGCCCAGAGCGCCGCCGCCCAGCAGACCGCCGCCGAACTTACCGGAGCCGAAGAACTCACGGAACACGCACATCACGATCAGGACCAGCGTATAGCCGATGCCCTGGCAGACGCCGTCCACCGCGGAGGCGCCCACGCCGTTCTTGGAGGCAAAGCCCTCGGCACGGCCCAGGATGATGCAGTTCACGACGATCAGGGGGATAAACACGCCCAGAGAGTTGGACAGAGCGGGGACGAAGGCCTTCAGCAGCAGGTCCACGCAGGTCACGAAGCCGGCGATGACCACGATGTAGCAGGCGATACGCACCTCGTTGGGGATGATCTTACGCAGCAGGGAGATAAAGATGTTGGACAGGGTCAGGATGATCAGCACGCTGACGCCCATGCCCAGGCCGTTGAAGAACGACGTGGTGATGGCCATGGTGGAGCACATACCCAGCACCTGAACCAGCACGGGGTTCTGTGTGATCAGACCCTCTTTCAGTTGCTTACCGAAATTCATGTTGCAGCTCCTCCTTTCTTAGCCCAGCAGTTCGGCAACAGCCAGAGCCGCATTTGCGCCCATGTTGATGCCCTTGGTGGAGACGGTGGCGCCGGAGACGGCGGTGATGTTCTTGCCCACCACCAGAGAGCCGGAGCCGCTCATGCCGATGAACTGATCCAGAACGGGCTCACCGGCGGCGTTGGGCTCGTTGCCCACGACCTTGGTGCCGATGCCGGACGTCTCGGAGTGGCTGACCACGGAGATACCGGTGATGGCCTTGTCGGCGTCCACGCCGACCATCATGACGATGGAGCCCTGAGAGCCGGAGGCGGAGATCTTCATGACGTAGCCGGCGTCAGCGCCGCCGTTGGTCATGGGATACAGCTCCACCAGCTTGCCGCCCTGTGCGGAAGCGGCGGCGGCGAGGGCGTCGGTGATCTCCATCTTGTCGCCGAACTCGCTGCCCTCGGGGGCGACGGCGCTCATGGCGATACGGGTGTTTTCAGCCTCGATGGCTGCGATCTTGTCACGGGTCACGCTGTCGACCAGACCCAGCAGGGCGGCCACGACCAGAGAGATGACGGTCAGGGTACCGGCGACCTTGAGAATAAACTTACCGGAGATCTTCATTACTTAGTCGCCTCCTTCTTTTCTTTCTTCTCTTTCTTCACAGCACCGTAGATGGTGGGACGGATGTACTTATCCAGCAGCCAGGTGGTGCAGTTCATGATCAGGATGGAATAGCAAACGCCCTCGGGATAGGAGCCGAAGCGGCGGATGAAGCAGGTCAGCAGACCGCAGCCGATGCCGAAGATCAGCTGGCCGGGCTTGGTGACGGGGGAGGTGGCATAGTCGGTGGCCATGAAGATGGCGCCCAGCATCAGGCCGCCGCCGAACACGTTGTACAGCATGTAGTCCACACCGCTGATGCCGGCAGGCGCCGCGATCAGGGTCAGGATAGCCACGGTGCCGATGTAGGCCACGGGGGTGTGCCAGGAGATGACCTTGCGGATCAGCAGGAACACGCCGCCCACCAGCAGGCACAGGGAGGAGACCTCACCCAGAGAGCCGCCGATCTTGCCCAGGAACATATCGCTGACGGAGTAGTTGCTGGTCAGGGTGGTGAACGCCTCCACAGTGCCCTCCTTCATGATCTGCAGGGGGGTAGCGGCGGAGGTGACGTCGGGACGGATCCGGGGGATCGCCCAAGTGGTCATGGCGGTGGCATAGCTGGCCAGCAGGAAGGCACGGCCCGCCAGCGCGGGGTTCAGGAAGTTGCAGCCGATGCCGCCGTAGAGCTGCTTGACCACAACGATGGAGAAGAATGCGCCGATGATGACGGCCCACCAGGGCAGGTCAACGGGGCAAACGAAGCTCAGCAGGATACCGGTGACAACTGCGGACAGGTCGCCGACCATGTTGGACTTCTTCATGAGCTTGCGGTACGCCCACTCCCAGAACACGCAGGACACCACGGACACGGCGGTCAGCAGCAGGGCCTTCCAGCCGAAGCAGTAAACGCTCCAGGCCAGAGCCGGCAGCAGCGCGATGATCACGTCCAGCATAATGGAGCGGGTATCCTCGTTGGAGCGGATGTGGGGGGAGGAGGACGCGATCAGCTTGAGATTCTTGTAATCAGTCATGGTTTACGCCTCCTTCTTTTCGGCAGCGGCCTTTGCTTCGGCCTCCGCCTTGGCCTTGGCGGCCATTCTTGCGTTGTTGACCTGCTGCTTGCCCAGACGGAACGCATGGGTCAGGGGCAGGCGTGCGGGGCAGGTATAGGTGCAGGCGCCGCACTCGATGCAGTCCATGCCGTGCAGCACGTTCTGCCAGGTATCCACGTCGCCCTTCATCAGGTACTTGTACATGAACACCGGCTCCAGACGGATGGGGCAGACGCCCACGCACTTGCCGCAGCGGATGCACTGGGGATCCTCGACGTACTGCTCCTCCTTGTCGGCGAAGGCCAGCATCGCGCCGGTACCCTTACCGACGGTGACGTCCACGTCGTACTGGGCCAGACCCATCATCGGGCCGCCCATGATGAGCTTGTAGGTCTCCTCCTTCAGGCCGCCGCAGGCGTCGAAGAGCTTGGTGATGGGGGTGCCGATGGGGCACTCGATGTTCTTGGGGTCGATGACGCCGGAGCCGGACACGGTGACGATCTTGCTCACCACGGGCATACCGGTGTACACCGCGCGATAGATGGCGCAGGTGGTGTTCAGGTTGAAGATGCAGCAGCCTGCGTCGGCGGGCAGCTTGCCGCTGGGTACCTGACGGCCGGAGACGGCCTGGACCAGCTGCTTTTCAGCGCCCTGGGGATAGCGGGTGTGCAGGACCTCTACCACCACGGGAGCGCTCAGCTCGGCGATGGTCTTGTTCAGCACGTCGGCCGCGTTCTGCTTGTTGGCCTCGATGCCGATGTACACCTTGTCCACGCCGAAGCACTTGGCCAGCAGGGTCGCGCCCTTGATGACCTGCTCGGGACGCTCCAGACAGGTGCGGTGGTCGCCGGTGATGTACGGCTCGCACTCAGCGGCGTTGATGATCACGTAGTCCACCTTGCCCAGACCGGAGCTGATCTTCACATGGGTGGGGAACGTTGCGCCGCCCTGGCCGACGATGCCGGCGTTCTTGACGATCTCCACCAGCTGCTCAGGGGTCAGGCTGTCGGGGTCCGCCACGGGCTTGACTTCCTCGGACACTTCGTTCTGGAAGTCGTTTTCGATGACCACGGACATCATCTTGCCGCCCATGTTGAAGGGGCGGGGCTCCACGGCCTTGACCGTACCGGATACGGAGGCGTGGATGGGTGCGGAAACAAATCCGCCGGGTTCGCCGATCCTCTGTCCAATTTTTACCTTGTCGCCCACCGCAACGATAGGCTTGCAAGGTGCACCGATGTGCATAGACATGGGAATGACCACCTCAGCCGGCGCTGCCAGCTGTTCGATGGCCTTTTCATTGGTCGCGGCCTTCATGTCATTGGGATGAACGCCGCCAAAGAAAGCTTGTGCCATTGTCTTTCACCTCATCTTAACTACCGGGTGGCGCTATGCCACCGCATACTGTCCAGATATTACAACAAATCTTTTCGCTTGTCCAGCCCTCCGGCGCATTTCTCCCGGTTTTTTTGGCGTTTTTGTCGCAGGCTTAGCCTCTGCGGCTCCCATAAATACCCATATCTGTCGAATTTCGCCGTTTTTGCCCATGAGAGCGGCACTTGTGTTTTCTCCGGCACTGTGATAGAATATTGCCGCGCCGGGGAAGAAATGTATATAGACCCCGTGCAGAAAGGAGGGCGGCACTATGCTGCTTGACCGTATTTCCCTGAAGAGAGAGGCGAAGGACATCGTCAAGTGCGCCCGTGTCTCCGCCTACGGGTTCACCCTGCTGTTTCTGGCCATCTCGTGGCTGCTCAACGGCCTGTCGGATTTCGTCTCTCTGAACGAGGATATGGTATACAATATCTATTACACCACCGGTGTGGATCTGTCGTTCCTGATCCTGCACCGCGCCTTTTCGCCGCTGCTGGTCACCTTCGTCACGGTGATCGTGGCGCTGCTGGGTGTGCTGCTGGGCGCCGGCTATTACCTGTACCATCTGGGTGTCCGCCGCGGCGAGGAGATGCCCTATCTCACGCTGTTCGACGGCTTTTCCTTCGCCGGAAAGCTGATTTTGCTGTCGCTGGTCCGCTATATCTTCGTGTTCCTGTGGAGCCTGCTGTTCATCGTTCCCGGCATCATCGCCGCCTACCGCTACCGCTTCGCCGTCTACAACCTGTGCGAGAACCCGGAGATGGGCGTGATGGACGCTATCAACATGAGCAAGGCCCAGACCGCCGGCTTCAAGTGGCAGCTTTTCGTGCTGGACCTGAGCTTTATCGGCTGGTCGATCCTCTGCGGCCTGACGCTGGGCATCCTCTCCATCTGGATCACCCCCTACAGGGCGCAGACCGACATCGGCTTTTTCCAGCAGATCAAGGCCATCAAAGGTATCGGCTGGCGAAACACGCCGCCCCATGACGACACCTTCCGCCCCAATGATCCATTCGGCGGGACGGACAATTCGTGGCGATAATGTGCGCAAGCGAAAAACAGGGAGACAACGGGAACGTTGTCTCCCTGAATTTTTTTGTACGTTCTACACAATTTTTGGCATAACGTAGACTTCTTACAGATGGGAGTTCATTAAAAATTTAACAAAATCTGTTTTAGGGGTTGCAGTTAATTTCTTAACGTAGTAAACTGTCGTTGTACGTTATATCGGAATCTCCGGCGGGAAGGCCGGACCGGTATCCGCAGAAAAAATGTGTATAGTTAAGGAGAGTGACGTTGTGTTCAAGAAATTCACCAATGGCTGCGTGCGCGTCGTCAACCGGTGGCTGCCGGATGCATTCCTGTTTGCCATCATCCTGACCCTCGTGGTGTTTGTCGGTGCCATGTGCGCCACCGGCATGGGTCCCATCGCCATCATCGCCAAGTGGGGCGATCAGAAGGGCGGCTTCTGGAATCTGCTGGCGTTCTCCATGCAGATGGCTCTGGTGTTGGTCTTCGGCTCCGCCATGGCCTCCGCCAAGCCCTGCAAGAAGGCTCTGCGGACGGTGGCAGGGCTGTGCCACAACGAAAAGCAGGCGATTCTGGTCACCACCTTCGTGTCCACCATCTGCTGCTGGCTGAACTGGGGCTTCGGTCTGGTCATCGGCGCGCTGCTGGCCAAGGAGGTCGTGCGCCGCGTGCCCTCCGTGGACTATCCGCTGCTGATCGCCTCCGCCTACTCCGGCTTCGTGATCTGGCACGCCGGTCTGTCCGGCTCCATCCCTCTGGATCTGGTGGCTGGCAAGGCCTTCGGTGAGGTGACCTATCAGGCACCCATCACCGCCACGGTGTTCCACCCCATGAACCTCATTATGTGCGGCGTGATCCTGGTGCTGATGCCCTTTGTCAACTATGCCATGCACCCCCACAAGGAGCATACCGTCACCGTCAACCCCGCGCTGCTGGTGGACGAGGCGGAGAAGGAGTACAAGCTGGATACCCCCGCTGAGAAGCTGGAGCACTCCAAGATCCTGTGGATCATCACCGTGGTCTTTGGCTTCATCTACATCGTGTACTACTTCGTGCAGAACGGCTTCACGCTGGGTCTGAACATCGTGAACATGATCTTCCTGTTCCTGGGTCTGCTGCTCCACGGCGACCTGCGCCGCTATGTGGACGCCATCGGCGAAGCCGCTGCCGGCGCCGCCGGTATCCTGCTGCAGTTCCCGTTCTATGCCGGTATCATGGGCATGATGGTGGCTGCCAACGACCAGGGCGTGTCTCTGGCAGGCGTTATCTCCGAGTTCTTTGTAAGCATCTCCAACAACGTGACGTTCCCCATGCTGTCCTTCCTGGCAGCCGGTATCGTCAACTTCTTCGTCCCCTCCGGCGGCGGCCAGTGGGCCGTGCAGGGTCCCATCATGATGCCCGGCGGCGCGGAGATGGGTATCGAGGCCGGCCGTACCGCCATGGCCATCGCTTGGGGCGACCAGTGGACCAACATGATCCAGCCGTTCTGGGCGCTGCCTGCTCTGGGTATCGCCAAGCTGTCCGCCCGCGACATCATGGGCTATCTGGTGATCGTCCTGCTGTTCACCGGCGTGGTGGCCTGCCTGGGCTTCCTTGCCTGGGGTCTGTTCTTCTAAGAGATACCATCCTCACAATATCTCCCCCCCAACCGCACACAGGGACGGCGCGAAAGCGCCGTCCCTGTGTTTTTGTCTCTATGGAATTGCCGCGTTACACGGAGGCGGGAGTTTCCACCGTCTCGCCCTCCGCCGTCTCCGGTGCGGCGCTGCCGTCAAAGGGCATTTCCAGCAGCTCCGGCTGGCGGATGTACTTGCGGAAGTCGCTGCAAAATGAGGCGTACTCGTAGCCGGTGCAGATGCGCTCGTCCATGACGATGCCCAGCGGCATCATCTTCTTGCGGAGGTCGCCGCTCATATAGTTTGGTACCGGTTTGCCCATGCACACGAACACGCTGGTGGTGCCGAATTCATAGCAATGGTGGTGGATGTAGCTGGTCTTGATGGACGCCAGATTGGTGATGAACATACTGGTGTGGAAGGGGCTGAGGTCGATGATCTTCCGGGGCAGCAGACCGTGCTTATCCAGATGGTATGCCAGCCACACCACGAATTTGGGCAGCCCCGGAACGGAGAACATGAACCGGGCAAATTTGTCGGTGCTGTTCTTCTGCTCCGTCCGGCTGTTGGCGTCGACGGCGTCGGCGATCTTCTGCTGGATGGTGAACACCGTGTCCTGCGGCTCCAGAAAGATCTTCAGCGTCGTCTCGTCCGGCGAGCCGTCCGCCAGCTTCTTCAGGATGACGAAGGACACGCAGAAGTGGTTGCGCTTGTAGATGCGGCTGTTCATCACGAAATAGTTCAGCTTGGGATTGGTCTGCACCGCCTTGTAGTAGGCGGCGATGATGACCGCCATGTGGTTGATGCGGATGCCGCTGCGCCGCTTCTCGCGGATGTAGGCCTTGAGGACCTCCTCGTCGATGTTCTCGGTGATGCTGTTCTGGGCGTCGTAGCGCTTGGGCATGATATAGGGGATCGCCGCCACGATGGGCGGCAGATTTTTTACTCTCGTTCCGTCAGGACGCATGGGCATATCCTCGATTCTGTCTGGATTATATGGCTCATTGTACCCCATCCTTTCGACAAATGCAACCTGTCTGTCGGCCGGGCGGGACGCGCATTTTGCTCTTTACCTTTTCCGCCGCATTTGCTATAATAAAGAATTATCACGATTATTATTCTGGCGGCATAGTCCTTGCCGCCGGCAGGAGGGAGGTGACCCGCCGTGAAATTCCAAAAATGGCACATTGCCCCGCCCCATCCCGAGGCGGCGGCCCGGCTGACCGCGGCGGGGTATCCCTGCCTTGTGTCGGCGGTGCTGGCCTCCCGCGGCATCGCAACGGAGGAGGAGGCCGCCGCCTTTCTGGAGCAGGAGCAGCGCTTGACGTACAGCCCGTTCCTGATGGCGGATATGGACAAGGCCGCGGCCCGTGTGCAGCGGGCGCTGGCGGACGGCGAGAAGATCGCCGTGTTCGGTGACTACGACGTGGACGGCATCACCGCCACCTGTATTCTGGTGGACTACCTCCAGAGCCGTGGCGCCGACGTGCTGCACTATATCCCCCGCCGCATCGAGGACGGCTACGGCCTGAGCTGCGACGCCATCGAGGGGCTGTACCGCAAGGGCGCAAGGCTTCTCATCACGGTGGACTGCGGCATCACCGGCGTGGAGGAGGTGGACTTCGCCAACTCCCTGGGCATGGACGTGGTCATCACCGACCACCACGAGTGCAAGGAGACGCTGCCCCGCGCCGTGGCGGTGGTGGACCCCCACCGGCCCGACTGTCCTTACCCCTTCAAGCATCTGGCGGGCTGCGGCGTGGCGCTGAAGCTGGCGCTGGCGCTGGGCGGCCCTGACCGGGAGGAGGCGCTGTTCGCCCGCTACTGTACGCTGGCGGCCATCGGTACCGTGGCGGATGTGATGCAGATGTCCGGCGAGAACCGCACCATCGTGTCCCGCGGACTTGCCGTGATCGAGCACTCCGATTTCATCGGCTTGCAGGCGCTTTTGAAGGAGGCGGGTCTTACCGGCCGGGAGATCACCTCCGTGCAGATCGGCTTCGTGCTGGCGCCCCGCATCAACGCGGCGGGCCGCATGGGCGCCGCCGACAAGGCGGCGGATCTCCTGCTCTGCACCGACCCGGAGGAGGCGGATCGCATGGCGCGGGAGCTGTGCGCCCTGAACCGGGAGCGGCAGAACGTGGAGCAGACCATCTACTCCCAGGCGGAGGAGATGATCGCCCATATGCCCGAACGGGAGCGGAGCGCGCTGGTGCTGGAGAGCAGCCGCTGGCATCAGGGCGTGGTGGGCATCGTGGCCAGCCGTCTCTCTGAGAAATATTCCCGTCCCAGCTTTATGATCCACCTCAACGGTACCACCGGCAAAGGCTCCTGCCGCAGCTGGGGCGGCTTCAACCTCTTTGCCGCGCTGGAAAACTGCAAAGATCTTCTGCTGGGCTTCGGTGGCCACGAGCTGGCGGCCGGCTTTACCATTGACGAGTCGAACATCCCCGCCTTCCGCCAGCGGATGAACGACTACGCCCGCAGCTTCCGGGGCGGCGAGGCCCCCGTGTCCGTGCTGGACGTGGACGTGGCCATCACCCACCCCTCCGCCGTGACGCTGGAGGAGCTGGACGCCCTGTCCGCGCTGGAGCCCTACGGCAGCGGCAACGCCCGTCCGGTGTTCTGCCTGCTGGGCGCCACGCTGCTGCGTACCCAGAACGTAGGCCAGAACCGGCATCTCAAGCTGCGCCTCGGCAAGGGCAGCGCCCAATTTGACGGCATCTTCTTCTCCACCGTGGCGGAGGACTGCGGCTGCCGCGTAGGCGACCGGGTGGACGCCGCCTTCTATTTGCAGGTCAACGAGTTCCGGGGCAGCCGGACGGTGCAGCTCCAGATGGTGGATCTGCGGCCGTCCCTGTGTGCCAGCGGCCGGGAGCAGGAGTCTCTGACGCTGGCGGACCTCTGCACGGCACAGCAGCCCATGCCGGCCCGGGATGCCCGGCGGCTGCTGCCCACACGGGATCAATTCGCCGCTGCGTGGCGGTTTTTGGAGCGCACAGTCCCCGATAGCGGCCTCACCACCGGCTACCTGCCGCTGCTGCGCGAGCTGGCGGCGGAGCTGGGAAAGACCGAGCCGTTCCCCCGGGCGGCCCTGTGCCTGTCCGTCTTTGCCGAACGGGGACTTTTGACGCTGGCGCGGCAGGGGGATGATGTGACCATCCGGCTGCACCGGGGCCTGAAGGTGGTACTGGGGCAATCGCCCTGCCTGCTGTGGCTCCACGAAATCACCGAGAAAGGGGGCGTTGGACAATGACGCCGCAGGAAATGTACGACCATCTCGTTGAAACCGTCAGATCCTACAACCCGTCCGCCGGGTTCGACCAGATCCGCGCCGCCTATGAGTATGCCGCCGCCCGCCACGCCGGGCAGAACCGGAAGGACGGCTCGCCCTTTGTGACCCATCCGCTGGCGGTGGCGCAGATCGTGGCGGAGGAGCTGCATCTGGATACCGAGTCCATCGTGGCGGCGCTGCTCCACGATACCATTGAGGATACCGACGCCACCCATGAGGAGATCAGCAAGCTGTTCTCCTCCACCGTGGCGGATCTGGTGGAGGGCGTCAGCAAGCTGACACGTGTCCACTACACCTCCAAGGAGGAGGAGCAGATGGAGAACCTCCGCAAGATGCTGATGGCCATGGCCAAGGATATCCGGGTCATCCTCATCAAGATCTCCGACCGGCTCCACAATATGCGCACCATGGAGTACCAGACGCCGGAGAAGCAGAAGCAGAAGTCCTTCGAGACCATGGAGATCTACGCCCCCATCGCCCACCGTCTGGGTATGCAGCGCATGAAGTGGGAGCTGGAGGACCTGTCCCTGAAATATCTGGACCCCGTGGGCTACCGGGAGATCATCGAGGCGCTGGACGAGAAGGCGGCGGAGTACGACGGCTTCATGTCCTCCGTCCACGACCAGATCACCTCCCGCCTGCGGGAGGCCGGTATCGCCGCCACGGTGCAGGCCCGCATGAAGCACCCCTACTCCATCTACCGCAAGATGTACACCCAGAACAAGTCACTGGACGACGTGTTCGACCTGTTCGCCTTCCGGGTCATCGTGGACACGGTGGCGGACTGCTACAACGTGCTGGGTCTGATCCACGACCTGTACAAGCCCATTCTGGGCCGCTTCAAGGACTATATCGGCACGCCCAAGCCCAATATGTACCAGAGCCTGCACACCACGGTGGTGGGCGAGAGCGGCATCCCCTTCGAGGTGCAGATCCGCACCAAGGAGATGCATGAGATCGCCGAATACGGCGTGGCCGCCCACTGGAAGTACAAGCAGAACGGGCAGGGCGCCGGCGACGAGCGCAGCTACGAGTGGGTGCGCCGCCTGCTGGAGAATCAGGAGGGCGCCGATGCCGAGGACTTTATCCACTCCCTGAAGGTGGATATGTTCGCCGACGAGGTGTTTGTGTTCACGCCCCAGGGCGACGTGATCAATCTGCCCGCCGGTGCCACGCCCATCGACTTTGCCTATACCATCCACTCCGCCGTGGGCAACCACATGACCGGCGCCAAGGTCAACGGCCGCATCGTCCAGTTCGACTACCACCTGCGCAACGGCGACGTGGTGGAGGTCATGACCAGCAACTCCGCCCACGGGCCCAGCCGCGACTGGGTGAAGATCGCCCGCTCCAGCAACGCCCGCAGCAAGATCCGCCAGTGGTTCAAGCGGGAGAAGCGGGACGAGAACATCGTCAACGGCCGCCAGAGCTTTGAGGCGGAGCTGAAGCGCACCGGCGTCACCCTGAAGGAGCTGACCAGCGAGGAGAACCTCCCCAGCGTTTTGAAGAAGCTGTGCTACAACAGTCTGGATGATATGTACGCCGCCATCGGCTACGGCGGCGTGACCGCCCTGAAGGTCATGGGCCGTCTGCGGGAGGATATCCAGCGCATCCTCCACCAGCATCAGGCGGAGCGGCAGGCGGAGGTGCCGGTGGCTGACCAGCCCCAGCAGACCCGTCCCGCCGTACCCCAGCACCCCAAGGGGGAGCAGGGCATCGTGGTGGAGGGGCTGACCAACTGCCTTGTGAAGTTCTCCAAGTGCTGCACCCCCGTGCCCGGCGACAAGATCGTGGGCTTCATCACCCGGGGCTACGGCATCTCCGTCCACCGGGCGGACTGTCCCAACGCCGACCCCGCCCGCCGCAGGCCGGAGGAGGCGGGACGTTGGATCAACGTGTCGTGGGGCAGCAACACCCGCGAGAGCTACCGCACCACGCTGGAGGTGTTGGCCAAGGACCGCCTGAACCTGATCGTGGACATCTCCACGGTGCTGTCCAGCACCAAGACCCACGTCTCCTCCCTGAACGCCCGCAGCACACCGGACGGCTTTGCCCTCATCACGCTGGACACGGACGTGTCCGACAGCCAGCAGCTGCAAACGGTCATGCGGAGGATCGAACAGATCTCCGGCGTCATGCGGGTCACCCGCCCCGCCGGTTAAACCAGAAAAAGGAGCGATATGCCATGAGAGCAGTATTGACCCGCGTGAAGCACGCATCCGTCACCATCGACGGCAAGGTACACGGCCAGATCGGAGAGGGCTTCCTCATCCTGCTGGGCGTGACCCACGAGGATACCGAGGCGCAGGCCGTCAAGCTGGCGGACAAGCTCACCGGGCTTCGCATTTTTGAGGACGAGAACGGCAAGATGAACCGCGGTCTGGACGAGGTGAAGGGCGAGCTGCTCATCATCTCCCAGTTCACGCTGTACGGCAACTGCAAGAAGGGCCGCCGTCCCGAATTCCTGGCCGCCGCCCGTCCCGAGGTGGCCATCCCCTTGTATGAAAAGTTCGTGCAGGAGTGCCGCAGCAAGGGCTTCCACACCGAGACCGGCGAGTTCGGGGCCTATATGCAGGTGGAGAGCCTGAACGACGGCCCGCTGACGCTGGTGGTGGACACCGACCAGCTGTAAGAAAGGAGCGCGCGATGAAGATCACATCTCTACAGGTGGGGCCCATCATGACCAACTGCTACCTGCTGTGCGACGAGGCGGCAAAGGTCTGCGCGCTCATCGACCCCGGCGATGACGCGCCGCAGGTGGAGCGCATGGTGGCGCAGAGTGGCTGTACCCTGCAATATATCCTGCTGACCCACGGCCATTTCGACCACACCTCCGCCGTCCGGCCCCTGCTGGAGACGTACCCGGACGTGCCGGTGTACATCCACGAAAAGGACGCCGTGGACACGGAGCGCGGCGAGCTGCTGTTCCGCAAGGTGGGGCCGGAGAACCAGCGCTACTATAAGGAGGGCGACACCCTGCCGCTGGGCGGGCTGACCCTCCGGGTGCTGGAGACGCCGGGCCACTCCGAGGGCTCCGTGTGCCTGCTGGTGGAGGGGCAGGGCGTGCTGTTCGCTGGCGACACCCTGTTCCGCTGCTCCTGCGGCCGGTGCGACTTCCCCGGCGGCGACTACCGGAAGATGCTGGCCTCGCTGGGCCGTCTGGCGGCGCTGGAGGGAGACCTGCGGGTGCTGCCCGGCCACGATCGGGAGACCACGCTGGACTATGAGCGCCGCGTCAATCCCTATATGCGGCAAGGAGCGGCACGATGAAGCTGGAATTCCGCGGCCACGACGACCGCTACGCCATTGAGCAGAGCCTGCTGGCGTTCTTCCCAGAGGAGCGTCCTGTCTATGAGCCCATCGCGCCGGAGGACGATGACTGCGCCCTTGTCTCTCTGACGGAGGGAAAGCGCTACGCCACCGGCGTCACCACCCTTCACTATCACGGCAAAACGGCGCGGGGCGTCTCCCGCGCCGTTCTTACGGACGCCCCCGACGAGTACGAGCGGGAGCGTCTGCGTCAGCGCGCCCTGAAGCTGTCATTCTTCAAGGCGGCGCGGGACATTACCGGCATCACCCCCAGCTGGGGCGCACTTACCGGCATCCGGCCGGGCAAGCTGGCCCGCGCCATGCTGGAGCAGGGAAAGACGGAGCGGGAGACAGACCGTGTTCTGCGGGATACCTACTTCGTCTCGCCGGAGCGCCGCCGTCTGGCCATCGAGACGGCGCAGGCGGGCCTGACCGCCAAGCGCGGCCTGCGGCCCAACGAGATATCCCTCTATGTGGGCATCCCGTTCTGCCCCACCCGCTGCGCCTATTGCAGCTTCGTGTCCGCGTCGGTGGAGAAGTCCTTTGGCCTGATGGAGCCGTATCTGGCGGCGCTGGAGCAGGAGATCACCGACGCCGCCCGTATGGTGGCGGAAACGGGGCTGTCCGTCAAGTCCTTCTACATGGGCGGCGGCACGCCCACCACCCTGTCGGCTCAGCAGATGGATCACCTGCTGACCCACCTGAACAAGAGCTTTGACCTGACGAACTGCGCGGAGTACTGCATCGAGGCGGGCCGTCCCGACACCATTACCCGGGAGAAGCTGCAGGTGCTGCTGGATCACGGCGCCGACCGCATCAGCGTCAACCCCCAGTCCATGGAGGACGAGGTGCTGCGGGCCATCGGCCGCAAGCACACGGCGGCGGACATCGAGGCGACCATGGCGCTGGCTACCTCCATGGGGTTCCCCCATGTGAACATGGACCTTATCGCCGGACTGCCCGCCGATACGCCGGAGGGCTTCCGCCGCACACTGGACAAGTGCCTGACCTTCGGCGCGGACAACATCACCGTCCATACCCTCAGCCTGAAAAAAGGCAGCCGCATCCTGCTGGAGGGGCTGCCCATCCCGTCGGCGCAGGACGTGTCCGCCATGCTGGACTATGCCAACGACGCCCTGCGCGCCGCCGGGTTCACCCCCTACTACCTCTATCGCCAGAAGTATATGTCCGGCAGCTTTGAGAACGTGGGCTGGTGCATATCCGGCGCGGAGGGACTGTATAATATCTACATCATGGAGGAGCTGCACAGCATCCTGTCTCTGGGTGCAGGCGGTTCCACGAAAATGGTAGACCCGGTGCGCGACCGGATCGAGCGGGTGTTCCACCCCAAGTTCCCCACGGAGTACATCGCCCGTCCGGAGAAGATCCGGCAGGATCTGGAGACGTTCCGCCGGTTCCACGAGAATATGCAGAAGTAAGCGGGAGGTGCGGCATGGCACAGCGACGGCACAACTTTATCAGCGGCGCCGCTGTGCTGGCCTTTGCCGTGGCGGTGACCAAGGTGCTGGGCGCCCTCTATAAGATCCCGCTGGGCAACCTGCTGGACAAGGAGGGTATGGCCCACTTCTACGCCGCCTATAACATCTACAACCTGCTGCTGGTGCTGTCCACGGCAGGATTGCCGCTGGCGCTGTCCCGGCTGGTATCCCGCGCAGCGGCGCAGGGCAGACGCAATGCCCAGCGCCGCATTTTCCGGACGGCGCTGGCGCTGCTGGCCGTTATCGGCCTTGTGTGCAGCGCCGTCATGTGCCTGTTTCCGCAGGTGCTCAGCGGCCTGCTCCACGACTCGCTGGCCGCGCCCGCCATCCGGGTCCTCGGCCCGGCGGTGCTGTTCGTCTGCCTGACCTCCGCCGTCCGGGGGTATACGCAGGGCTTGGGCGACATGACGCCCACCGCCGTCAGCCAGATGACGGAGTCCGCCGGAAAGCTGGTCATCGGCCTTGCCTCGTGCCTTCTGCTGCTGCACCGGGGCGCGGACGCCTCACTGTGCGCCGCCGGGGCCATTGCCGGCGTCACCGCCGGCTCCCTGCTGTCGCTGACGGTGCTGGCGGTGTTCCTCCTGCGCCGGCGGGAGCGCATCGCCGCCTCCGACCGGCCGCCTGCGCGGAGCGGCGTCCTCCGCGAGCTGCTGACCGCCGGGATCCCCATCACGCTGGGTGCGGCGGGCATGAGCCTCATCACCCTGCTGGATCAGGCGCTGGTCATGTCCACCCTCCAGAGCACGCTGGGATATACGGAGGCCGCTGCCATCGCCCTGTACGGCGAGTACACCTTCGGCATGACGCTGTTCGTCCTGCCGCCGTCCTTTATCTACCCCGTCACCGTCAGTCTGGTGCCGGATATCGCCGACGCGCTGGCCCGGGGCGACCGCGCCGCCGCGGGGCGCAGCACCGCCGCTGCCCTGAAGCTGACCACCCTCGTCGCCCTGCCTGCCGGGGCGGGACTGTCCGTGCTGGCCGGGCCCATCCTGCACCTGCTGTACCCGGCGGTGCCGGACACCGCCGAGGCCGCCGCCTACCACCTGACCTTTCTGGGTCTTGCCTGCATCTTCGTGTGCCTGATGGTAGCTACCAACGGCGTTTTACAGGCCTACGGCAAGGAGTACATCCCCGTCTTTACCCTGCTGTGCGGCGGCATTCTGAAGATCGTCACCAACTACCTGATGGTGGGCGACCCCGCCACCAACGTCCGGGGCGCACCGGTCAGCACGCTGTACTGCTATGCCCTGATCGTGGTGCTGAACCTCATCGCCATCGCCCGCTGTGTGCCGGAGCGTCCAGCCTACCTCCGCCTGTTTGCCAAGCCGCTGCTCATCACGGCGGTGATGGCACTGGCCGCCCGCTCGTCCTACGGCGTGCTGGTGCGCTGCCTGCCGGAGCGCTGGGCGGTGCTGCCCGCCATCCTGATCGCCGCCGTGGTCTACGGCGTGCTGGCACTGGCGCTGGGCGCGGTGACGCGGGCTGACGTTGTCGGCCTGCCCAAGGGTGAGAAAATCGCGGAAATACTGCATTTGCGCTGAACTTTTAGGGTTGGCAAAGCGAAAACCTCTTGCAATAGGAGCATAAGTATGATAGATTTTGTTAGGAAACCGCAGTATGGCTATGAGGATCTGCTGGAGATCATCCGCCTGCTCCGCTCGGAGGACGGCTGCCCCTGGGACAAGGCGCAGACCCACCAGTCCATCCGGCGCGGACTGCTGGAGGAGGCCTACGAGGCCGCCGAGGCCATCGACAACGACGACCCCGTGCTTCTCAAGGAGGAGCTGGGCGACGTACTGATGCAGGTGGTGTTCCACGCGGATATCGAGTCCGACGCGGGACGCTTCACCATAGACGACGTGTGCGACGGCGTGGTGAAAAAGCTGCTGTTCCGCCACCCCCATGTGTTCGGCAGCCGGCACGAGGACTCGCCCGAGGCGGTGCCGGTCAGCTGGGACAAGCTGAAGCGGCAGGAAAAGGGTCAGAAGACCGTGGCCGACAGCATGGACAGCGTGGCACGGAGCCTGCCGGGCCTTTGGCGGGCTGAAAAGCTCCAGAACAAGGCGGCGTCCGCCGGCTTCGAGTGGCCGGAAGTACAGGGCGCGCTGGACAAGCTGGAGGAGGAAGTGGCCGAGCTGCGCCGCGCCGTGGAGGAAGGCGGCGACGTGCCGGAGGAGCTGGGCGACGTGCTGTTCGCCGCCGTGAAGGTGGGACGGTTCTGCGCCTGCGACCCGGAGGATGCGGTCAACAGCACCTGCGAAAAATTTATCCGCCGCTTTCGTGCCGTGGAGAACGGCGCGGCGGCACAGGGGAGGGAGGTCTCCCAGCTGTCGCTGGAGGAGATGACCGCCCTGTGGAACGAAGCAAAACGTTCTTAATGCGATCTCGATCGTTTTGAGATACGCCGCCCGGAGGGGAACGGCGTCAACTAATGAATTTTTGGGAGGAACTATCATGAATAAAACCGAACTGATCGCCGCTGTGGCGGAGAAGACCGGCCTGTCCAAGAAGGACACCGAGGCCGCTGTCAACGCGACGCTGCTGACCATCACCGAGACGCTGAAGGCCGAGGAGAAGGTGCAGCTGGTGGGCTTTGGCTCCTTCGAGACCAAGAAGCGCGCCGCCCGTACCGGCCTGAACCCCCGTACCAAGGAGACTGTGGAGATCCCCGCCTCCAAGGTGCCCGCTTTCAAGGCCGGCAAGGCCCTGAAGGACGCCGTCGCGGAGTAATTTTGCTTTCACGGGAGCCGGTGTGACCACACCGGCTCCTTTACCGTTTTAAGGAGGAACCCTATGCGTCTTGACAAATATCTGAAGGTGTCCCGCCTCATCAAGCGCCGCACCGTGGCCAACGAGGCCTGCGACAACGAGCGCGTCACCGTCAACGGCCGGGTGCAGCGCGCATCCTACGATGTGAAGGTGGGCGACATCATCTCCATCCGCTTCGGCCAGAACACCCTGACGGTGGAGGTGCTGAGCGTCACGGAGAACGTGGGCAAGGACGCGGCGGCTGCCATGTACCGCGAGGCCGCGCCCCAGCCGGACAAACTGTCATAATACCGGGCGTTCCCTCATACGATGGAGTGAAAACTCTGTGGGAGGGAGCGCTTTTTTATGCCTTACGACATGACCGACGGCGGCGCCGCCGCCTATCACCGCCTCCAGATCGAGGGGCGGGAGAAGCTGAGCATCTCCGGCGTGGAGGACGTGGTGCGCTTTGACGAGAGCTGCATCGTCACCACCACCAGCGCCGGCACGCTCATCATCACCGGGGAGGAACTGCATATCGGCAAGCTGTCGCTGGACGGCGGCGAGATGCAGGTGGACGGCCGCATCGACGCCGTGACCTACGAGGACACGGAGGTGCGGCAGGGCTCGTTCCTGTCCCGGCTGTTCGGCTGATATGGAAAACCACGTCTCCCAACAGCTGACCGCCTACCTGACGGCGGCGCTGCTGGGCGCCGCCTCCGCCATGGTCTACGATCTGCTGCGCGCCGTGCGGCTTCGCCGCCGCCGTGACCGGCGTCTCACCGGCCTTGCCGACGGCCTGTATATCACCGTGCTGGGGCTTTTGCTGCTGTGGTTCACCCTGCGCATCGGGGAGGGAGAGCTGCGGTTGTATATGCTCACCGGCGTGGCGCTGGGCGCGGTGCTGTACGGGCTGACGCTGCCGCCGCTGCTGCGTCCGCTGTGGGAGTTCTGGCTGGACGCGGCAGTGCAGTTCTGCCGCCTGCTGTGCTGTCCGGCGGTGATCGCCGTCCGGTGGTTGAAAAAAGCCGCCATTTTCCTGAAAAAACACTTTCCTTTTCGCCGCGCCTGCGCTACAATAAGAATGTGTATGCGGTCAAAAGGGCCGCGAAAGGGGGAGGACAGACATGGCGCAGAAAAAGGCCCGCAAAAAAAAGCCCAGCGCTGTCCTGCTGCTGGTGCTGAGCGTGCTCATCGTGGTGGTGGGCGTGGAGATCATCAACGTCTACGGGCGGCTGAAGGACGTGCGGGCGCAGGAGGAGGCTCTCACCCAGCAGATGCAGGAGAAAAAGCAGGCGAACGAAGCGCTCCGCTCTGACCTGAGCAAGAAGGACGACCCGGAGTTCATCAAGGCGCTGGCCCGCGACCTGTTGGGCCTGGCCGAGGATGGCGAGCGCATCTTCTACGACGTCAACGACTGACCATAGCGCACCCTGCCCCGCCGGAAGGCGGGGCGTTTTTATTGCCATCCGCCGACGCCTGTGGTATACTCTACGCATCTGAATGCATGGAAGGGAGGCTTGCCCATGCCCGCTTTTCTGGAACAGCGATACCGCCGGAAGCACCTGCGCTGCGTGCGGCACATTACATTGGACCCCAAGGGACGCGGCGCTGTCCGCATCCACATGATCCCCCCGCGGGAGGACGCGGCGGACGCACCGTTTCTGCTGCTGCTCAACGGCGATAAGCTGATACCGCTGAACCTGTCGTGGGCCATTCTGCTGGCCAACTTTATGGACAGGCTGGAGCCCTTTGCCGGGCTGGAGATCAGCGAGTCCGACTGGCACGCCATGGCGGACGCCGCCGTGGCGGAGACACATAAGACCTATCCGTTCACCAAAAAGACCGAGCTGGCGGAGGATCTGTTCCTGATGCTCACCTCACTGGTGGCCATCGCCCGGGGACAGGAGCCGGAGGCGGAGGTGGGCGTTCTGTCGCTGGGTGACTATGCCGCCGAGATGACGGCGCCCCACCGCATGGATCTGATGCTCAGTGCCATGCGCAAGGACGGCGCGTGGCACTGCAACCAGAAGTGCCTGCACTGCTACGCCGCGGGGCAGTCGCTGGCGGACGCGCCGGAGCTGTCCACCCAGCAGTGGCTGGACATCCTCCGCCGCCTGCGAAGCGCCAATATCCCGCAGGTCACGTTCACCGGCGGCGAGCCCACCCTCCGCGCCGATCTGGTGGAGCTGGTGGACGCCGCCCAGTGGTTCGTCACCCGGCTGAACACCAACGGCCAGCTATTGACGCCGGAGCTGTGCGCCAAGCTGTACGGCGCAAGCCTGGACAGCGTGCAGGTCACCCCTGTCTCTTATACA
>ERZ1027188.60-NODE-60-length-48012-cov-39.663240_pt1 | contig 48012 bp, 33 predicted proteins | sample MGYA00519273_ERZ1027188 | MGnify/ENA primary metagenome ERZ1027188 (study PRJEB26926, sample SAMN06164623) | human gut metagenome | biome: ENVO:00009003; feature: ENVO:2100002; material: ENVO:00002003 | host: Homo sapiens | place: USA | collected 2012 ... | reverse complement strand
CTTGCGATTGGCTATACAATTCCCGCTATTAGGGCTTGTTAGGGACTTGCACCCAGTAGAATAAGCTCATGCCGAGCATACAACCAAGAGTCGCAGACATTAAATACCATGTCTGCGATTCTTTTTATATCTACGAAACCATTTACCTAATTATATATAACTTACTAATTATTAGCACGTTAAGAAAATTAAAATATAAACTTTAGAAACGTAAGATATCAAAAGACAAATATTTATATTATATATCTTGCTGTTTATCAATGTGTTACATTCATCCAGGTAAATAGTATCGTAGATGTAGTAGCTTTTTAACTACTTATATCTACGAAACTATTTACCTAACATTGCTTATCTTACTGATATTAAGGCAATTATCATTATTATAATTTTATAATTAAAATCACGATAACTATGAAATAGTATATCAACGAGTAATATGTAACTCCTTGGTATTATGATAGTTACAAATTTAGCGTAAATGGTTTCGTAGATATAAAAGATATCGCCTACATTTTATTATCGAAAAGCACAAAACATAGTTAACCAAATCTTTTTAAACTATCATAATCTACGAAATCATTTACCGAAAATATTATAAGTGTTTAATATTCAGTACTTTAGGTATATTCTTTTAAAACAAAAATTATTTTTATAATTAGAATTTACTTAGATTATTTAATTAGGGATTCTGTAATGTAATGAAAACCAGTGAATTAGTAGATTACAAGTAAACGGTTTCGTAGATGTATGTAAACAGTTTCGTAGTTGTTGGTAAACGGTTTCGTAGATATAAGTAAACAGTTTCGTAGTTTTTTGTAAACAGTTCCGTAGATATTACTGATTTTGGATAGCTTTTCTATTATTATCAGAGCTGTGTAGAAGTCTTTTGAATATGGAAATTATTCTGAGAAGTATTTTGGTTACCTGAATCTCAACCTTAAATTCATCTACGAAAGTATTTACTTTTAACTATGTAATGAGTTGATATACAGATGTTTATATATATAATAGTAAAGTAGTTTTTAAATAAACTATAGTGTTGAATATCATGCATGAAAAGTTTTGTTAAGTTTGTATTTAGCTAATTTTCAACGTGTTAACTAATTTGAGGTAAATGGTTTCGTAGATATTAATTCGTTTAAGTTGATTAATCGAAATCTACGAAACCGTTTATATTGTTTTCGTAAAGAACTGATTTACAAGGCATTATGTCTGTTTCTTAATTTTCTTCTTTATTTATAAGTTTCAATTATGTTTTTATAATCTTATGACTTTTGTAAATATTTGATACTTAATAGGTTAGCCGTGATAAGGTAAATGGTTTCGTAGATTTTGGTAAACAGTTTCGTAGATATAAGTAAATGGTTTCGTAGTTTTTAGTAAACAGTTCTGTAGATATTCATTTCAATAGTGTTATATCCATTAATATCATTCTTTCCTATATCTTCTATGATGAGTTAGTTTTAGCTATAAATATTGATGTACAGACATGCTTACATGCAAACATGTTTAAATGTTTACATTAAATATAAGTCATTAGCTCCTGGCGTATCCTTCTGATTTAGCAAGAAAAGATAACATATCATGCTCTTTTAATAAAATAGAAATTAGTTTTATGGTATTTTCTTTTGGTATTTCTCTTATTTTCATTACCTTTGTTACTTGAAGCAACATATTATGTAAAATTCATGGTTAGAAGAAAAAGAAAAAACAATAATATGGGCAAGCGATTATGCTATATAGCCTTCGGTCTTGTCCTTACTTTTCTTATCGGATTTGAAGCATATCGGATGATTTCATCTTATTTCATAAGGAGAGCATCTGATAAGCAATGGCCTATCCACGATCTTACCACTGGTGAATATTCTGGCAGCTATGATGGAATTGACATCTCGCGTCATCAGGGCAGAATTCATTGGGATGAATTGGGTAAAATCAAGCGCTTGCAATTTATCTATATAAAATCTTCAGAAGGAACAAACATTCAAGATCCGTGGTACGAATCGAATATCAAGAATGCCAGAGAAAGTGGCATTCCTGTAGGATCTTATCATTTCCTTTCCAAGGCTCCTGCAGCCTTACAGTTTGAAAATTTCCGTTCCGTATATGATAAAGATAAGCAAGACTTGCTCCCCGTAATAGATGCAGAGGATGATGGTACAAAGGGAATGAGTAAAATAGAGATTCAACTGTTATTAAAAACTTTCTGCAAACTTTGCAAGGTTTATTATGGACATACACCTATTATATATTGTAGCGAGAGTTACTTCAAGGATTATCTGAGTCCAGAATTCGATAATTATTATCTTTGGATAGCCAGCTATAATCATGAGCCTGTACTACCTGGCAAACCTCATTACGACATCTGGCAATTTAGTCGCCATGGAAGAGTACCGGGTATTTGGAATTGGGTGGACCTGAATAGATTTTCTAAAAATAGAAGTATAAATGATATCAGACTTAAATAAACTTCAACAAGAAGATTACGATTACTATTACGGATAACAACATGAAAACATGTTTCTATGTAAACAGGAAGTTGAGAGAGAGGAGATGGGATCTCTCACTATTTATGCTATGTAGCAGAAGGGGCTCACATTTTTTCTGTGCTGGCCAGTTCCTAATAAATAAGGATTTCTCATTTCCGATATTCTTCGTACCTTTGCACCCGAATTTGAATCATGCGGAAAAATATAAGAGAAAATGAATTATAAAATGATGATGGCAATGGCTGGTTTAGGCATTGCTTTACCGATTTCAGCTGATACGGCATTATCGGACAGCAGCAAGGTGTTCGATATTGACGAAGTAGTGGTCGTATCACAGCCAAAGGAGGTGTTGCGTCTCCGACAGCAGGCACTCAGCAGTACATCGCTGAGTAGCTCTTTGATGAAAAAGATGGGAGTATCCGATTTACGTGATCTTTCCCGGTTTGTTCCTAATTTTGTAATGCCAAATTATGGTAGCCGTCTTTCTTCCTCTGTTTATGTCAGAGGAATAGGAAGCCGTGTCAATAGTCCTGCTATTGGTCTTTATCTCGATGGTATTCCGGTGATGAGTAAGTCGGCTTTTAATCTCCACAATTACCAGTTGAGTAGGGTAGATGTGCTTCGTGGTCCACAAGGCACGCTTTATGGTCAGAATACCGAGGGTGGATTGGTCAAGATGTATTCCCGTAATCCCTTCGATTATCAAGGTACAGATATCAGACTTAGCTATGGTAGTAAGTATTTTCGTAATGTAGAAGCAGCTCATTATCAGAAGTTCAATCAGCATGTAGCTCTTTCTCTGGCAGGTTTCTATGAGGGTCAGAAGGGTTTCTTCCGAAATACCAATACAGGCGACCGTTCGGATCAATATAACGAAGCGGGAGGCAAGATGCTTCTCAAGACCCGTTTTGATTCGGGTTGGAAGATGGATATTCTTGCTAATTATCAGTATGTTGACCAGAATGGATTTCCTTATGGAAAGCTTGATTTAGAGACGGGGAAGGCAGACCTTCCTGCTTCTACTTTCCCAGGAACGTATCTGAGAAATAACCTGATAACAGGTTTGAAACTGGGATATACCGGAAAGGGATATGATTTTACTTCCGTTTCCAGCTATCAGTATGTCAAGGACCGTATGTTGATGGATCAGGATTATCTTTCTGCCGACTACATGCATATCCTACAGGAACAATTGCAGAATTCCTTTACCCAGGAACTCTCCTTGAAGAGCAACAAGGCAGTGGGAGACTTCTGGCATTGGACAGTAGGTGGCATTTTCTCCAAGCAATGGTTGAAGACCAACGGTCCGGTCTTTTTCGATGATGCGATGACAGCTCCGATTGGCAATGCAATCCAGCAGCAGATGTATACTGCCATTCATGCTTCGATGGTTAAGAAAATGATGGCGCAGGGAATGCCGGAAGTGGCAGCCAAGGCTGCTGCCAGTGCTGCCATTGAGAAGGCTGGAGGCATCAGCATGGGTGTCAGCATGGGTGCTCCTGGACTTTATCATACTCCGCAGACCAATCTCGGTTTCTATCATGAGAGTAATTTTGATATTACTTCCCGTCTGGTGGCAACACTGGGCTTGCGATATGATTATTTGCATACGGGCATTCATTATCAGTCGTCTGCCTATATGGCAATGACAGCAAATATGATGGGGCAGAAGGCTACCTATACGCTTAGAAGTGCTCTGGATGAAAAGACGAATGATGATTACAGCCAGTTCCTTCCAAAGATTGGTATTACTTATCGTCTTGATGATCAGCAGAGTAATATCTATGCCAATATCAGTAAGGGTTATCGTGCCGGTGGCTATAATATTCAGATGTTCAGCGATATCCTTCAGACGGAATTGAATGCCAATCGTCAGCAGGCATTGCGTGGTGATTACGATGTGCCTCATACTGCCGAGGATTATGAGAAGGTGAACCAGACGATATCATACAAGCCAGAGGTTTCATGGAATTATGAAGTAGGTTCTCATCTCAATCTCTTCAATCATGCTCTTCATCTCGACCTGAGTGCCTTCTATATGAAGGTAAGAAATCAGCAACTCTCAGTGATGGCAGGCAACTATGGATTTGGTAGAATGATGGTGAATGCCGGCAGGAGTCATAGCTGTGGCATTGAGGCAGCTTTGCGAGGCCAACTTGCCAATGGTCAGCTCGACTGGATGTTGAATTATGGCTATACTCATGCTGTCTTCGATGAATATACTGACGGTGAAGGTGAGAATGCGGTTAGTTATAAAGACAAGCGTGTGCCATACGTTCCGATGCATACCCTTTGTGCCATGGCAGACTATCGTGTTAACTTCAACTCCAGTTTCTTGCGTAACATGGTTTTCGGAGCAAACGTAAACATGCAGGGCAAAACCTATTGGGATAATGCCAATACCTATAGTCAGGATGTTTATGCCGTATTGGGTGCTCATGTTGCCTTCGATTTCGGCATCCTGCAATTGAACTTATGGGGCAAGAACCTCACAGACACCAATTACAATACCTTTGCTGTAGACAATGCCGCAACCGGAAAGCGCGAATATTTTGCGCAGCGTGGCAATCCATTTCAATGTGGTGTAGATTTGAGTTTTCTATTTTAGATGATAATTGTCTCAACTCACTAAGAAACTATTTTTGCAGTAGAAGAAAAGACGCTCTGCAAGACAAAAGCATCAGAATGATCATGCTTTTGCTCTTGCAGAGCGTCTTGTTTATGATTCAATGGATTTTAATGATTATTTATTGAAACCGGTTATTTCTACGTATGGTGCCTGACCTCTTCCGTCCTCATTGCGATAAGATACCTTGATTATCTTGCACTCATCCGGCATCAGACAGAAGTAGTTGTCGCTGTAGATGACAGGCAGTATCTGCTCACCATCGCCACCTTTCAGGTTCAAGCGAATCAGGAGGGCAGGAACATTGCCAGTATTGCGGATCTCAACTTCTCCAATCCACTCTTCACCCTGCTGAACGAAACGCTTGCCGCTGATGGCAACGGTTGCCTTAGGGAGTTTGGAGAGTGCCTGAAGGTTGTCTTCTTCCTTGCCTTGTACATAGAAGTTGTCTGAAATCATCTGGCTGTTCTGCTCCAGGCTCAATTTGATGTAGTAAACTTCCTCATCCGGTTCGCTAACGCTAACGGCATCTACGGTCTGGTCTTCACCCACGTTCACTTCCTTGCTTTCTTCCTTGAGCAGCTTTCCGTACATATCAAAGATCTGAGCCTTGGCAACCAGACCATTCTTGGCACCACCAGCGAAGTTAACCACCTCGGCAACCTTCTTCACTGGGTTATACTGGATATGTAATGGTTCGCAAGCCTTCTTCACACCAAAGTAAGCGGCTGTTGGCTCAAAGTAGTAATCATAGGTACACCATACCATGCTTGGCCAGCAGGCATGACTCATCCAGATGAGCAAACCGAGACGATCTTGCTGGGAAGACTCGTACATCGCACGGTAGCCATCATAGTTGAGCCACTGTGCCCACTTGGTAAACTGCTCTGCACTCTGAGGTTTGCCATAACGCTTTTCCATGATGTTGTTGAAAGATTCACCTCCCTGAGCCCCCTTCAATGTATAATCATGCTGTCCCCATGCATCGCTTTGTGGCCACAGATGTTCCGGTTCCATCATTCTGCTCAACGATTCGAAGGTAGGAACATTCGGCATACCTCGTTCTGAATGCAATTTATGACTCTGGTTAGCGAAGTAGAATGAAGGCGACTTCATCTGATAAGGACCATGTCCACTCACACCCAGGTCGGCTGAGCTAGGAATATATCCCAACTGTGGATGGATATCCTTCACCTGTTCTCTCAATACCTTGTCAATTGCTGCCGGAGGGAATCCCTCGTTTCTTCCGCAGTAGATGCCGATGCTGGCATGGTTGCGGATACGGGAGATGTAATCAGCTGAGTTTTCCAGGAACATCTTGTTGTCATCAGGATCTGGTCCGTCCCATGGGTTAGCCAGCCAGAAGTCCTGCCATACCATGATACCATACTTGTCGCATGCTTCATAAAGTTCCTCATCGCCAATCTGACCTACCCAGTCGCGAATCATGTTGTAGTTCATCTCCTTATGATAACGTACTGCTGCATCATATTCACGTCCACGATAGTTGAGGTTGGTTTCCGAGAATCCCCAGTTACCGCCCAGTGGGTTCATTCGCTTGCCATTGATGTAGATCTTGGTCTGTGTCTCCAGGTCAGCATAGCTCATCTGTCGGATACCTGCCTTATAGGTTACCTCAGAAATCATTTCGCCGGAAGCCTTGTCTGATACCTTGAAACCGGCATCGTATAAATAAGGTGAACCATAACCGTTAGGCCACCAGAGATTCATGCGCTGATTCTTGAGCTGTGGATAGTCGGTAGGAGCGAAGGAAACCTCACGCTTCTCGTTTGGCTGCAGACTAACTTCCTGCTCAAACTTGATCTTGCCGATATAACCAGCCAGTTTCACGGTCTTAGCCACGGCATCTGCATTCTGCAGGAAGACAGATGGGGTCATTGATGCCAGGGTGTCAGGCAAGTTCAGGGTTGATGTAACCACAGGATCCGAAACACTTACGCCATTGTCATGGGTAAGATAGACATCATTCCATATACCGATTTCACGACCTGGTGTATTGGTTATCCAGTCCCAGCCGATAGAAGCGTGGAAGGTAGGGTTGTCAGCACCCAGCTCTCCACCATTCAGGTCAGTGTTCTGGAGATTTTTCTGCTTCACAACGCCAAAGTGAGCATTTTTGATGACATGTACCTCCAACTTATTGGAACCTGGTTTCAATAAGTTGGTTACGTCGATACGAGAGCGGATAAAGGCACCATCAATTCTACCTATCTTTTCGCCGTTCAGTAATATATCAGCCTTCCAGTTGATACCATCGAAGTTGAGATAGGTATGCTGCTGCTTGTTGGCAGACGGCTTATGTTCGATGGTGGTACGATACCAGAAATCAGAGTTGAAGAACGATTCAGAAATCTGACGCATGTTGTCATCGAAGCGGTTATCAGGCACTGCCCCGATATTCATATAGCTGGTGAGTACAGTACCAGGCACCGTAGCCTGAATCCAGGCATCACTTCCTTCTCGGCGCAACTGCCACTGATTGAGCATCTGCTTGCCATTCTTTGAAGCCAGCGTATTGGCAGTTTCTGCACGCAGGCCACCCTTACCCATTACCTGCATTTCAGATAAGGCATAGTGTCCGGATGCATCCGGTTCGGTAAGCTGCAGTCTAACATATCTGCCATGACCTTTGCAAGCCACCTTTTCTATCAACCCTTTCTTTTTTTGCTGTCCCAGGGTTGCAATATCGCTCCAGTTCCTGGCATCATTGGATACCTGAATCTTGCCCTGGTGAGCCTTGTTCACCCAGAAGAGATTCACCTGGTCGAAGTCTGCCTCTGTGCCCAAATCTACATAGAGCCACTGAGCCTTGGCATCTGTTTTATTTGCCAAGCCCGACTTCCAGACGCTGGAGAAGTGCATGGACGGACGCCATGAAGTGGTGTTGTCGATGAGTTTGATACGCCACCAGGCAGCACCCGGCATAATCAACTCGATGCGTACATGTTCGTAGTTGCCAGGTTTCTTCAGCGGGATGGAAACATTTAATTTTCTAAGTGGGAGTTTCACTACGTCCTGGAACTTATTAGGGTCGGAACTAACCTGCTGCTTGGTAGCAACACCAGGAAGGTCAGAACCCTTTTCTTCTCCCAGGACTTCCCATTTCTTTCCATTGTGTGAGCCCATCACCCGGATGGTATAGCCTTGCGAAGCCTTATCCTTATAGAAAGCCAGTTCACCGGTAAATTCCAATTTCTTGAGATTCACCGTCATGGTTTCCCAGTTAAACTCTACAAATGCATTTTCACCTTTGATATATTGGCTCGTAACCGTATTGCCGTCAATCATTTTCTCCTTGTCACGGTTGGACAGTTCGCCCTCATTGGTTTTCACACTGAGGAACGAAGGAGCTTTACTGGTGATGATACCGTCCGTTACGAGATGTCCCGTAAGGTTGAAATCTGCATTGGATGAAGTATATACCATTCGGTTCAATGCTATGTTCCGATAGGTGTTGTCCTTCACCATTCTTGGAGCCGTAAATTGAGAAGGGCGTCCAGGATATTGTCCGATACCCCTTGTCCCGGCTTGATCATCAGCATACATCATGCTTAAGGATTGGCTAAGTAAGGCCATTAACACAACTGCTTTTTTCATTAGGTTATTAATATAATTATTTACTACATTTTTAGCTTTATTCTGCAAAGTTACAAAAAAAATGCATATCTGCTGATTTTTTATTGCACTTTTATGTTTTATTTCATCTTGCAGTCGGGTAAAACTTCCATACATCTCCTGCCTTCAGCAGTCTTGAGAATGCAGCCAATGGTCTTTCTGCCTATGTTTCTGTTTATAGGAACCAGATCCTTGTTGAGTACTTCTACGTAGTGAACACCGGAGTTTGGTACATCCATAGGGAGGGTACCCTCAGCTTGCATCTTGGAGTGTTCGAACTTTGACAAGTCGTCAAATCTTACATAGCGGTTTGACTTGCCGTCGATGAAACCTACACATACCGCATCGGCTTCTGTAGCAATGGAAGCAAAGATGAGTTTTTCGCCAGCATAACGCTTAAACTCTCTGCCACGTTCCCGCTGCAGCAGTTCGGCCATGGAAACCTTGCATACCCTGCCGCTCTCGTATACCAGGATGAGCCATCCATCTTCTTCGTCTTCGTGAACGGCGAGCTTCAGTCGATAGTCTTGCCAGTCATCGTCATCCAGAACCTTATATTCATCGGTATCCATCAGGCAGATAACAGCTGTGACCGGACGATAACCTTCCTCATAGTCGTGGAGCACATTGTTGCGGAAACGCGAGGTCTGGATATGGTCGGTGATAGGAGCCGATTCCACGAGTCGGCTGCTGTTCTTTGTCTCCTTTTCATGTGGAGTTGGTTCGGCTGTTGAAGCCGGTGCAGAGGCAACAGCCAGATGCGGAATATGTTCTTCAGCCCATTGCTTTCTGATGGCGAGGAACTTATCTCTATAGTTCTCGTTTACCTTGCGTGCTGAAGTTCCCATACGCTCAAAATATTCGTAGCCCACAGAAATTGGGGTAGGGCATGGTTCGATGTCGATGATGAGCACGGCGTTGCTTACTTCCTCATCAAAGTGGGTATGCACATAGTGGGCCCCCTCCTGTCCGAGATAGTAAACCATTTTGTTGTTGACGTATGTTTCATATTTGTCTCTTGAACCCTTGAAGAGCGTATTCTTCAGGTCTTCTTCCAGACCCATTTCGTAACCGATATCTGATACGCCAAGATACAGATGACCGCCTTCGGCATTGAGGAAGGCACAAATCTCCTGCATGATCTTGATGGTCTGTGCCTCGACATCTGCTCGCATGGAATTTTCCGGGTAGATGATAGAGGTCTTGAATTCGGTATGGAAGTCTTCCTTGCCATAGTTCTTCTTGTTGGAAGAAGACTTCTGCAGCTTCAGCAGCGCACGGATTTTGTCAAGAATATCAACCGCCTGGGTGAGCAGTCCCGATTTCTTCACGAAGTTGTGGGAGAGTACGAGCGATGCCAGCTGCTGAAGATGTGGATCTTCCGTCAGGCTGCTCCAGCGATAGAGTTCCTCGTAATGTTCCTCACTGTCCAGGCAGCCGATGATGCGCAGCTGCATGAAGTCATGGCGCAGGATGGCATTGCGTTCAAAGAGTTCCGGTTCTGTCTCTGCGATAAGATTGATTTTCTTTGTATCCACCTTGTCCAGTGCAGCAAAGTCGTTGAGGAGTTCCAGCAGGGTAAGACGACTGTCGTAATAGCTGACGCGCTCCTTGCTGTCCAGCATGATGGCTAGTAAACGGCAGAAGTTGAGATAGTTGTAAGCCTTGATGTTGTCCTCTTCCAGTGTTGCCTTGGCATCGATGATTCCCATCAGTTCGGCTACGTATACCGGATTCATGCTGACGGCATTTTCCAGTTCATCTTTTTCTTCCTTAGGGTTGTATACCTCGTTGTTGGCATAGCCGCGCATAAGCTGGTGGAAGGCTTCGGTAATTCCGAATCTGCTTTCAGGAGATTCCCGCAGGAAGGTGGCATAGAGGTAACCGTTGCTTCCTTCCGTGATGTTATCCACCTCTACTATCATGCCCTTCTTCAGGTCGCTGAGTTCCATGCCGGGGGCTGGAGCCACGGAGACAGAGAAACCTTCGCTGCTGACAGCCGGAATGCGAGGCACGCCCGGCACCTGGTTAGACAGCAGACAGGTGAGACGGGAGTTGTAGAAAAGGTCGTTTACTCTCACGTCGTCTTCATATTCCGTTATCATGTCGTGCATGGCAAAGACATAGCTTCCGTCACTCTTTATGTCCTTTACATAGGCGCGCAGCATGAGTGGCATTCCCTGATATTCAAAGGATTGGATATTGATTTCTCCAGGGTAGAAAGATACCACATCGTTCAACACATCGAGTGTACCTTCTCCCTCGCAACCATCTTCTACCACCTTACATTCGAAGACGTATTGTGCGGGCAGCTGTTTGGTAACGATGATTACGGTTTCATCGTCGATATAGAGTTTTCTGTTCTGTTTCTTGGATGTCTTGCGTTTTTTGGAGAAGAGAGAGTGGTTGATATACTCCCAGAGTTCCTTAAAGTGTTCGATGGTAGTACCCACCTTGCCTCTCAGTTTTACCGGTGGCTTTTCGTCAAGACGGATGGAAAGTCCATGCCAGAGTCCCATTCGGGCAGAAAGCGGCATGTAGAGATTATCCCTGTCAAGGTCTTTTGGCTGGATGGTGATGGCCTGCTCGTTGACAGAAAGCAAAGCCATGTCACTCTCATATTTGGCGGGTTCAAAACTTTCTACGGTATCGTTGTTCTGCGAGCAGAGCATATTGGACAGTACGAAGGCATCATCACTGTTGAAAGGCAGGGCAGCATCAAACTCTGCCTGGGTAAAGAGTGAGAGAAAAGCTCTCTGCAGGGTCTTGTTTGGATCACTCACGTTCATCAGTGAAACCAGTCGGTAGAGAATGGCCTGATTCAGTGAAGTATCGTAAATCTTGTGGGTGGCATTTCTGCCCAGTATCAGTTCAATGATGAGTACCTGTATCATCGTCTCCTTAGTGGTTAGGTCGCTGGAGAGTCTGTCGGTCTGATTATAGATATTGTCTACGTATCCCTGCAGCAGTTTGAGCCATTGCATCTGGAATGGCTTTCTGTTCCATAGGTATACTTCCTGGCTGCGAAGGGTAGCAAGGATGGTATCGATATGCTTTTCCATCATCGAGAAGTCGAGCATGAAGATACATTGCATGATGCAGAACTGCTTGCGTGGATGATAGATGTAGGCGCAAGTAGAGAGGGTAGAAAGTATATGGCTGATGGTATCCTCTGCCGTTCCGTTTCTCAAGATTTCGATGGCTTGGATATAATAGGATATCAGTTCGATGATATCCGTGAATCGTTGTTCCAGCAGGATGCGCTCGGCTTCCTTGCAGCGTGGCAGAAGGCTCTCGCTTTCAAGGGCTTCCAGGCAACGGGCATGGATGTTCTGTAGTTGTTCTTGTAGTTCGTCTTGATTCAGACTTCTGGAAATACCGTTTATCCAGCGCAGGCATTCCAGGTCGAAAATGTCGGATGGGGTATCTCCGAGCATCAGTTTTCTGAATTCCGGTGTATTCCAGCTTTCATTGCCGATGATATCGCAGAAATCCTTGTCGGAGAGTGAAAATTCTGATTTCTCGGCGCCCAAAACATCTACCAGTTGTACTTCCATCTGTTTCTGGCGGATTTTGGTAATCCTGCATCTTACTCTTGGGGTAAGAGCAGCATTGATGACGGTATCTCGTTTTAGTATGGCCGTAAAACCGTATTGATCTTCCAGATGGTAGCAGTCACCTATGGTCAGTTTTATCTTGAAGTCTACCTCATCGTCTTCTTTATAATATTTCCTCATGAGGAGTTCTATGTTCTGGGCAATGAAAACCTTGCCCAGGTGGGTGGTTACCATCAGGCAGTTGAGGGTTTCTGGCATAGGTTGCCTTCTCTGGAAGTCAATCTGTGCTACTTTATAGATTCTATCTTCTACTTCGATGACGAATTTATGTTCTTCTTCATCTATTCGCAAAACCTTTGCTGTTATATTCTTGTAGTTGTTCATAAATTAATAGTTTTGATATGCGCTGCAAAGATACAATAAAAAACTGACTTTCCTCCTTATTTTCTGTTTTTTTCTTCCTCTTTCCCTCAGAGGAATAGAAGATGTGTCTATGATAACGAAAATGAGGATTATCTACCAGGATATGTGCTTATGTTGTATGAAAGCAGGTATATGTTGTCTTTTGATGGTAAGAAAGGTAAATAAAATATTCTATATCAGCGGCATAAATTCATAAAAAACTTGGTGAAATCAAGAATTATGTGTATTTTTGCAATTGTAAAAAGTTTAAAAACTAACACTGGATAATACTAAATGGTGAGAGTAAAACATATATTATGGTTGTTTTTGGTTTCTTGGATGTTGATAGCTTGCCAGCAGGAAAAGCATGACAGAAGCGGGGACGATACGAACAGCTTGCTTTCCATTGAGGATTCGATGGAGGCTAACCCCCGGTTTGTCCGTCAGAAAATAGATGATGGAATGAAGAAGGCTCCGGATAGTCTTACCTATTATGAATATATGTCCAGACTGGGCAAGTTCTTCGTGCTTTCTTCTTCGCCGGATTCCATGCCCCTATACATCAATCCGGTCGTAGCCTTTGCCGAGCATCAGCCGGAATCTCCTCGCCGAAACAGTCTCCTGGCTTATGCCTACAATTGTCAGGCAGGCAATTATCATAACTTTCATAAGAAGAGAGAAGATGTCATCACGCTCTATCATAAGGCATACGAACTGCTCAGGTACAGCGATTCCCCAAAGTTGATGCCGGATGTCTGTGCCAATCTGGGAGATGCCTATGTCTTCGACAACAACTTGCCCCAGGCTGCTCTTTGGTATCGAAAGGCGCTGTTCATAGCCGATTCTCTCCAAATGCCGAAGGAGCAGACCGCATCCCTGTATATGGGACTGGGACGCATCTATCTGCTGCTGGAAGACTATGAGGCAACCGTGAAATGTTATCAGCAGACCGAGAAGTATTTTTCTGATCTCTCGCTCAACCTGCAGGCTTATTTCCTGAACAATTATGGTAATTATTATTACTATACCAAGGATTACCATACTTCTCTGAAGAAATTTCTGATGTTGATGAAACTGCTGGAAAAACACGATAAGCATGAAACCTTCAGTATGTATCTCTGCAAGCTCAATCTGGCAGATGTCTATCTGAATCTCAATCAGTTGGACTTATCAGAGAAGTATCTGGATGAAGCCGAGAATTACATGCGTAAGAATGCCGATGAGAGTGCCATCTACTATTGCAATACCATCCGTATCGGACTGGCAGTAAAGAAAAAAGATTGGAGTGCCGTGAGCCGGATACTGGCAGTAGAGAAATCGGATGACCAGATGGACTTCTCGTTGCGCCAGATTCGTCATCAGTATCTGGGAGAATATTATGAGGCTAGGGGCGACTATCGCCAGGCTTATCATATTATGAAGGCAGATGACCTGATGCAGGATTCCCTGGCACACAATCGAACCCATATGCGCTCCGTTGATATCATGCAGCGTTTTGCCCAGGACACCCTGCAGCTGCATCATCGCATAGCAATAGAACATAAGAATGTGGAGATCCAGCAGGCTAGAAGTTTTATCTATCTGATTGTGGGCATTCTCTTGGTTCTGATTCTTTCTGCAGCCTTGTTTGTGGTTCGTTATCGCAGAAAACAGGAGGCGGCTAAGCTCAATATCATGAACCTGAAGCTGAATAATGCCCGCAACCGTATCTCGCCTCATTTCGTCTTCAATGTCCTGAACAACAAGATAGTGAAATCTGATAAGGAGGAGGCAAACGAATTGCTGGAATTGACCAAGCTTATTCGGGCCAACCTGGACATGTCGCTCCAGATGCAGACGTCTCTCAGGAAGGAGCTGGAATTCGTAAGACAATATGTGCTGGTAGAGAGCAAACTGATAGAAGATGACTTCAAGTTTGACGTCCAGATAGACGAAACCATCGACCTGGACAAGGTGATGATACCGTCCATGTTTGTGCAGATTCTGGCAGAGAATGCCTTTGTGCATGGCCTGAAGGGATGGGAAGGCGAGAAACGCCTCACGATACAGGTACAAAAGGGACAGAAAGAGGGTGTCCGTATCACGGTAGAGGACAACGGACCTGGGTTTGATGCTACCAGAATGGCACTTCAGCATCGTACCGGACTCAACATCATCCGCCAGACCATTGCCATCGTGAACGAACGCAATAAGAACAAGATAATTTTCCAGATGCATAACAAGGTAGATGCTGATGGAAAAATCTTGGGATGTCAGTGTACCTTCTTTGTACCTATAAATATAAAATACTAAAAAATAGTCAGATTATGTTAGCAGTCATAGTTGATGATAATAAGCAAGCTGCCCAGGATTTGGCAGAGCGTCTCGGTGATTTCGATGACGTGGAGATTGGGGGCATTGCCCTCAATGGCATGGATGGATTGGCTCTAGTCGGTCAGGTCCAGCCCGATGTCCTCTTCCTCGACGTACAGTTGCCCGACCTGTCCGGTCTTGATTTTCTGGAGAAGATGAGCAGTCAGACCCACGGCAAATGTCGTGTCGTGATGTATACGGCGTATGATGAATATATCTTGCCTGCATTCCGCAAGAAGGCTTTTGATGTGTTGCTCAAGCCTATCGAAGATGCAGAGTTGGCAACCATCATGCATCGTCTAACCCATGAAGACGTCTTTGTGCTTCATCCGGACGAGAACAACAATCTCCGCAAGCAGAGTTCTAAGTTCCTGTTCTATACCAACACTTTGGATTTCAAGCTGATAGACAAGCGCGATATCGGACTCTTCCAGTACAATCATGAGCAGCGCTGTTGGGAGGTGGTGGTTGCCGGAAGCAAGAAGACCATCCGTCTGAAGCGTAATCTCAAGAGCGAGGCCCTGCTCGATTTGAGCGATCAGTTTGTGCAGATCAATCAGAAATTCATCATCAATATGGATTATCTGATAGAGGTGGTAGATAATGTCTGCCATTTCTATCCTCCGTTTGATGCGATAGATTATGTGAAGGTGAGCCGCGTCTATCGCCGTAAGCTGATAGATCATTTTCATAGTTTGTAAAGCATAAAGCCTATGTCATACTTGAAACATACACCCGATCCCTCCAAACAATGGTTTGTTTTGAGGGCAACATATAACAGGCAACAGAAAGCTTACGATTATATCGTCAACAGTAGCAGTCATGCTGATGCAGAGGTTTATCTCCCTCTGTGGTTTAACGATTTTAGTTTGTGGTTTAACGATTTTAGTTGACCACTTTTAGTTTTATTTGTAAGACGAGTTGACTCGGTTAAAACTTATTTATAATTCACGTTGACTTTCCTGACTGTGGGCAGAATTTTATCAACTCTTCTATATACATGTCTTTAATCGCATTGTGAATGTAGCAGAAAAAAAGAGTGAAAACTTGGTATATTCAGATTTTCTTTGTAATTTAGCAGCGCAAAACGTAAAGTGGGTAAGATTATGGCAGAAATAGTGAATAAATATCCTGTGGGGATACAGACTTTCGACGTGATTCGTGAGGAAGGATACCTCTATGTGGATAAGACGAAATACATCGCAGATTTCAGGAAGAAAGGAATGAAGTATATCTTTCTAAGTCGCCCTCGGCGGTTTGGGAAATCGCTTTTTGCCTCTACTTTGCAAGCCTATTTCGAGGGGAGAAAGGAACTTTTCGAAGGATTGGCCATTGCTGATTATGAGAAGGATTGGGTGAAGCATCCTGTACTGCATTTCGATATGAGCGGTGCCAAGCACTTTGATGGAGAGCGACTGGAAAGATATCTGGCTGATATGCTTGAAGAGAAGGAAATAATCTGGGGGTACAAGTCGCATCAGGAAGATGCCAACCTCAGATTGAAAGACCTGGTAAAGAAGGCTTGCGAGCAGACGGGTGAAAAAGTGGTTGTTATTATAGATGAATATGATGCCCCATTGCTGGATGTTGTGCATGAGAAGGATAATCTTAGTCAGTTGCGTCGTATCATGCAGAATTTCTACAGTCCTTTGAAAATGCTCGACCCATATCTTGAGTTCTGCTTCATTACGGGCATTACCAAGTTCTCCCAGCTCAGTATCTTCAGCGAGTTGAATAACCTCGACAATATCAGCATGCTTGACCAGTACTCTGCTATCTGTGGCATCAGTAAGGACGAGCTTGTCACATCTCTGAAGCCTGATGTAGAGGCTTTGGGTGAGTCCTTAGGTGTATCTTATGAGGAATGTCTGGATGAATTGCGCCAATATTATGATGGTTATCATTTCAGCGAGCATTCTGAGGATGTGTTCAATCCGTTCAGCCTGATAAGAGCGTTGTCTGGTCAGAAGATTGATGCCTATTGGTTTGGTTCAGGTACGCCAAGCTTTCTCATCAAGAGTTTGCAGAAATATCATGTTAACGTGACTGATATCGAGCAGGAGAGCGTGAGTGTGGACGATTTCGATGTGTCACCAGAACAGATGACCTCTGCCTTGCCATTGCTTTATCAGAGTGGTTATCTCACCATCAAGCAATACAGGCCGTTCACCAAGAGTTATAAGTTGGGTTATCCTAACCAGGAGGTGAAGATTGGTATGCTGAAGAGTCTTGCGCCCAATTATCTTTCGCCGGTTTCCGTAGATAATAACGGACTGGTGAATGAGTTCGTAGAACTGGTTTATGAAGGAGAAATTGAACAGGCAATGGTTCGTTTGAAGGCATATTTATCCAGTATCTCGAATCGTCTGAGTAAAAAGAATGAGCGTGATTTCCAAACAGTCTTCTATCTGATATTCAACCTGATGGGTGCTCTTATCAAGGTGGAGGAGGATAGTGCTATAGGCAGGGCTGATGCCGTGCTCCATCTGCCTGCAGCCATCTATGTGTTCGAACTTAAATACGATGGCTCTGCCGAGGAGGCCTTGAAGCAGATAGATGACAAGGGTTATCTCATTCCATATTCTGCCGATGGCAAGCGATTGTACAAAGTGGGGGTGAATTATGATAGTACCCAGCGAACTATCAGCGACTGGATTATCAAGGAAGGATGATTTTTTGAAGCCAATTCGTGGTTTTTTCTGCAATTGTGAACCACGAATTGGCTATAAAATGCTTAGCATGGCCGGATTTTGATGATACTTCTCGCTGTTTCATGATATTTCTATGATACTTCTCCCTCCATTTTTTGAGAAGTCTCATTCTATTAATGCCCTGTGTATTAGTGATATAAGTCTATATTTTGCCCTAATAATGATACTTTGAGACTTTTTTCGAGAAAAAAGATTTATACGTGCGTAGGTTTAAGCTAAGCCATTTTCCTTAAGTGGTCTCAGTAAAAAACATAAATATTATGATAGTAACACAAGGCTTCTCTATAAATCAAAAGGATGGTAGGGTTGATACCTTTACATCCTTTTGTGATTGTATAAAAAACGCTCATGTTGTTTAATATTTTACTTTATCATCAAACTCCACATGTACTTCCAGGTTGAACTCACGGACATATATGAGGTCGTACAATGAGAAGTAGCAATGATCGTATAGATTATGAAAGGGCTGTATAAGATGCAGGTCTTTCGACCATTCTCTATCCAGTCCCTCATTCCAATTGTCGTTCTCAATCTCCATCCCCAACCAATTCTCCAATTTCTCATTGATACTTTGCTCAGGAGGACGCTCTTTACTGAAACGGAGCGGCCATGCGCAACCCTCATCATAGAGTGCATTGAAACCTCCACATGTGAGAGCATCCCACACCTGTTTTGCCGTTTCTGTCTGAATGGGGTGAAGTGCAGGATATTCGTAACCAAGGAATATCTTTCCTTCCACCTCAAAATCTCCAGAAATGTCCTTACGATGCAGGTATTCTTGATAAACTGTCATCGTCCGGTGATAAAGCTGCGTACATGCCTTTCGAAGTGCATCATTGAAACCGATGAGGAGCTGCTTCGTCTCATCGTCATATACATTCAATTGCCATAGTACGTTGCAACGCTTTTCGAGCAAGTGCTTCATCACAAACTTTTCTTTATCAGAGTATTGGCAATACTCGTTTATTCTTGAAATGTCTTTCTCCAGCATGACAATGCGAGAGTCTTCAAATACATGTTTTATGTTCATATCTTGATCCCATAAATTACGGTTATACTTATAGAAAAACTTAATTCCTTTATCCGTTAAGAATCTTAATGGCTCTGTTGGCTAGATCCCCAGTAATGCCATCATATGGATTGGTCAGGATGAAGTGTGGCAGTTGCGAATCCTGTATCACGTATTCATCATCGATAATAACATACCGACCTTCATCTTGGAGATTGTCAGCTATCCATGATGCGATTTCCACTCCTTTCCATTGGGTGTGTGCGGGATTCATTTCATCAAGGTTGGCATTGAGTAGCATGTTGTCGGTGGCAGAAGACGGTGTTACATCAATAACTTTGCCGGGCATGTTTCTGTCGCTCCACATCTGTTGCATAGCCTCTAACCCAAGATATTTCCACGATGATTCTATTACGATATCAGCATTGGTCTTTTCTACTATTCTCTTAAGTTCAGCCACTGTCTCCGGGTCGAAGAAAGCTCCATACTTGTCTTTCCAGGATTTCCCATGATACATAAGCAAGTTCTGGTTGTACTCAGTATTCAGTACACCGTCAAAATCGAGAAAAATTATTTTCTTCATACACATTATTTTATTGGATAATGAGAGATGAACCAATCCAAAGAGAGTGCTTCACGGTATGAACCCGTGAAAGCAACTTCCTTGTGGTGCTATTGTCATTTTTGTGACAAAAACATTAAAATGAGTTGTAAGAGTTATAGTAGTTTCCTGGCAATCCAAGCACAGGCCTCTGCGTCAGCCAGGGCATTATGGTGTTGGGTTAGGTCGTACCCGCAATAAGCAGCTACGGTTTGTAGTTGGTGGTTGGGTAGGAGAGATCCTAACTTTCTTCTGGAGGCTCGGCATGTGCAATGGAACTCATAATCGGGATAGTCCATCTGGTACATTTGGAACACAGACTTCAGGCATCCCTCATCAAAAGGTGAGTTGTGAGCCACCAATGGCAATCCCTCAATCTTTGGGTGAATTTCAGCCCATACCTCTGGAAATACCCTGGCGTTCATGGTATCCTCCATGGTAAGTCCATGCACCCTAGTATTCCAATAGGAATAATACTCAGGCTCTGGCTTGATGAGACTGTAGTAGCTATCCACAATCTCACCATCCCTTACTATCACAATGCCTACGGAGCAAACGCTGGTTCGTTGCTGGTTGGCAGTCTCAAAATCTATCGCTGCAAAATTCTTCATGAGTGCAAAGTTAATGCAAATCGCGGAAAAACGGACAAAAATACTGAAAATTCTTTGGAAGAACTGGCAAAATGACTCCGTTTTATATTAGAAAAGAGGACTTAGATATGCTTAAACGTAAGATAGACAGATATTTAGCTGATTGGTCTAATGAGCAAGATAGAAACTCGGATTTAAATATTGCTTGTCGAAAAAAAACTGAGGGTGTTTAATAAGTCCATGACACACCCTCAGTTTTACAAAGCCAATTACTTTTTCCCACTTTCCGCATCTTCCGGTATTGGCCAGTTTTCTGATGGAGTTCGCATTTCCTTCATCACCTTGTCAAAACCGATTACCATTTCCGGATATTTCTTGGCGAGATCATGCTTCTCTTCTGGGTCTTCACGCAGATTGTAGAGTTCCAGAGGCTTGTTTGGCTTGATGGTAACAGCCTTCCAGTCACCGTGGCGGGCAGCACGCTGTTTGCCTGGGAATTCCCAATAGAGAACTCGGTCGTCTGTATCAATCTGCTTACCATAGAACAATGGCAGAATATTCATGCCGTTGATGTTCTGAGGCAGATGTCGTTCATGCTCCACGATTCATCATCATACCATGTGGTGTTGTCGATGATATAGAGTTCATGAGGCGCATCAAAAGCCAGATAGAGGAAGAAAGGATTCTTCTTGTTTCGCTTGATGAAATTGATGGTATCATCGGTCGAAATATCCGTATTGTGCTTGATGTGCTTATCGTGCTCATTTGCCTTGATGTGGCTGAGCTTGTCGTTGTCGAAACGGTTGTATGGATAATAGTAAGGTGAATTGGATTCTACCGTACTGATCAGCCATCCGTGGAACTCGTCAAAACCACGATAGATTGGTGATGATTTTGGATCATAGCCATCCAGATGCCATTTGTTGACAAGACAGATTTTGTAGCCGGCAGCGTGCAATACCGTAGCGATGGTCGTATCCTGCGGCTGCAGACTTGTTCTGCGAACGATGGTCGTGTCTCCTTCAGGGGTTATTTTCAGACCAGTCATGCCTCCTGCTGTGCACATATTATCACGTATACGGCTATTGCCGGTATTCTTACCCGTCATCAGTGCACAACGTGATGGTGAACTGATTCCTGACCCGGCATAGCTCTGGTTGAATCGAGTACCCGTAGCAGCCAGTTTATCAATGTTTGGAGTCTTGATAGTCTTGCTGCCGTAGCAGGAGAGATCGCCATATCCCAGATCATCGGCAAGGATGAAAATGATATTGGGTCTGTCATTTTACAAAAGTAAGAAAAATAAATGATAACGGCATTACTTTTGCATAATTTTATGATAAATTGCTATTTTACAGATATTTTGCTGATTTTTGAAATTAAATTCGTAATTTTGCAGTCGAAAAGAAATAATATTCAGATTTTGATAGACAAATGATAGATTCATTACAAAACATTTTAGTTCAGGTTAGCGATTTTCTCTGGTCGTATATCATCATTACAGTTCTGATATGCTGTGCCCTGTTTTTCACTTGGCGTACAAGGTTCGTACAGTTCCGACTCATCAAGGAGATGGTCAGGCTGTTGCTGAATCCCGACAAGGTTCAACCGGAGGAGATAGGACAAGATGAACTGTCGATGGAGGTAAAGGTGAATGGCGAGATGAAACATATCTCTTCCTTCCAGGCTTTCGTGGTGGCATTGGCCAGTCGTATCGGTACGGGAAATCTTGCTGGCGTGGCTACAGCTATCAGCATCGGTGGTCCGGGAGCCGTATTCTGGATGTGGATGCTGGCTTTGCTGGGTTCTGCATCGGCTTTCATAGAATCAACCCTAGCCCAACTTTACAAGCGCAGGGGAAAGACATCCTTCTTTGGAGGTCCTGCCTACTATATGAAGTATGGTCTTGGAAAGGGATGGATGGGCATTCTCTTTGCCGTCCTGATGATCATTACCTTTGGCTTTGCCTATAATTCTGTTCAGAGCAATACCATCTGTCAGGCCTGGCAGAAAGCGTTCGGCATCGAACCTGCTACCATGGGAATTGTGCTCACGGTGCTCACCCTGCTCATCATCTTCGGTGGTATCCAGCGCGTGGCAAAGTTCTCTTCTACTGTGGTTCCTGTGATGGCTGTCGTCTATCTTCTGATAGCCGTTGGAGTCGTGATTTGGAATATCACCAGTCTGCCTATGGTGTTGCTTGCCATTGTGGAGAATGCCTTCGGCCTCAATCAGGCTGCCGGCGGAGTGTTGGGTGTTACGGTGATACAGGGCATCAAGCGAGGACTGTTCAGTAATGAGGCTGGTGAGGGTAGTGCTCCTAATGCAGCTGCCGTGGCAACGGTGAGTCATCCTGTAAAGCAGGGTTTGATTCAGGCTTTGGGGGTGTTTACTGATACCTTGGTGGTATGTTCATGCACCGCCTTCATCATACTGGTGAGTGGGGTAGATGTTACAGCATCCAATGGTATTCAGCTGACGCAGGATGCCTTGACTCACGAAATAGGAAGCATCGGCAATCCATTTGTGGCTGTAATGATCTGTCTCTTTGCCTTCAGCAGCATCATCGGCAACTATTATTATGGCGAGACCAACGTGAGATATATCAGGGATTCCAAGCTGGGTGTATTCATCTATCGTCTTGCAGTAGCTGCGATGGTAATGGTAGGAGCTGTGGTATCGCTTGATTTTGCATGGAGTTTTGCTGACATCACGATGGCTCTTCTCACGCTCTGCAATCTTGTGGCCATCGTCCTGCTTTCCCGCCAGGCCGTCTTCCTGCTGCAGGATTATCGACAGCAGAAGAAGGAAGGCAAGAATCCTGTATTCTGCAAAGATAAGATGCCGGAGATTGCCGATAAGCTGGAGGCATGGTAGTAAATTAATTGATAAAATAATTAATATCCAATGAAAGCATTTACATATATCAAGCAAGGAGAATTTGGCTTCACTGAGAAGGAGAAGCCTACGATGATAGATGCGCATGATGCCATCGTGTATGACAAGCCACAGATACTTCCTCTTCCTGATATGTATGGCAAAAACCTCATCTTCAAGACGGGAGGTGTGGATGGATGCGACTGTGAGGAAATCCTTGATTTGATAGCCCAGGGAAAGATAGATACTACTCCTCTGATTACCCATCGTTTCCCGCTTTCAAGAATAGAAGAGGCATACGATGTCTTTGAAAACCGCAAGGATGGAGTCATCAAGGTTGCGATATTTCCTGGTTAAACTAGAGAGATGGTGTTATAAGTCTGGATAATTGTTGGCACATAACAGTTGACCACCACATGCACTACAGGTGTTGTGCATGCGCATATCAGCTGTTATGCAAGCTCACAACAGCTGTTGTGCGACCGGAGATACTAACTGTCTCAACAACATATCCTATCTTTTCCAACAACATATCCTATCTATTCTAACAACAAGAAGAGGATTTGAGAACCATATCTTTCAATACGTATCCCACAATGATATCCTTGTTGTTGTCATAAACGGGAATGCGTGAGAATTTCCATTCTTTCTGTTCGTAAAACTCCTTGGTAGTCAGATTCATGTTGGCTGATTCTACTACGATGAATGGAGTCATCACCTCCTTTGCCTTTACTCCTGCCAGGCGAATGTTCCGCTACGCTTGACTATTTCTCCGAGTTGAAGGATGCTGAGGTCAACAACGAGGCAAATGAAGAGTTACTAAGGATGATCCCGGAGGAGAACCATCCTTAGCCATATTAAGCGTATTTTGCTTTTATTTTACTTCAGTGAGCTTACCCGTCTGTGAGTCGATGATATAGCCATGCAGATTGACATCCTTTGGTATGAGAGGGTGGGTACGGATGGTATTGATTGTATTCCTTACTGAATCCTCAGTATCGTGGAATCCCTCCAGCCAATGGTCGAGATTGATGCCGCAAAGTCCGATGGTATCGATGACATCCTGATGGATGCCACGTTGCAACATCAATTCCTTCATCTGCTGGCCGTTCATGTGACAGGCACCGCAGTTGGAGTGGGCAATGACCATGATTTCCTCAACACCCAGTTCATAGATGGCAACCAGGAGGCTGCGCATGGCTGAGTCGAATGGACTGATTACGAGTCCACCGGCATTCTTGATGAACTTGGCATCTCCATTCTTCAGACCCAAGGCCGCCGGCAGAAGCTCTGTCAGGCGGGTATCCATACAGGAAAGGATGGCAAGCTTCTTGTCCGGATATTTACTCGTAAGATACTTTTCGTAGCCCTTGCTGGCCACGAAGTTTTCATTATATTTGATGATTTCTTCTATAATCATAGTCGTATAAATTGAACTGTGAAACAAAATTTTCCTATTTCTCTGGGGTAGGCTTGAGGTAAGCCATGAATTTCTCTGGCTGATAGTTGAGAACCAGCTCATCCGGGAACTCTGCTTTCTCTACCAGCGGCATGATGTTGCTGTAGTCGGCAATCATCGTAGAGAAATGGGCATCACTTCCAAAGATGACAGGAGTCTCATACTTCTTGGCAAGCTCCAACAGTTCCAGATTATTGGGAGCAGCCACTGTCTTGTGACGGATGGGAGCCATGGAGTGGTTGTTAATCTCAAGCAGGGTATGCGTCTCCTTTGAAACTTTCATCAATACCTCGAAATCCAGATCTGCCGTACCGTCACCGGGATGTGAGATGATCTGCACGAAGGGATTGCGCATGGCATTGATGACACCATGTGTGTTCTCTTTCTTGGTTCCTCCCTGCCAGCAAAGGCTATGAATGCCAGCTATTCGGATGTCAAGCATGCGCCAGTAATCCTCGTCGAGGTCGATATCCCCTTGGGTATTGAGGATGTTGAGTTCTGCTCCCAGCATCAGTTTGATTCCATAGAGCTGGCGTGGAATGCAATGAAGGTTTCTGAAATAGATAGGGTCACAGGTACCCGGGATATTGGGACCGTGCTCTGTGATTCCCAGAATTTCCAACCCCTTTTCTTTTGCTGCCAAGGTCATTTCCTGCAAACTGCTGTAGGCATGACCTGATGCTATTGTATGTGTATGAACGTCTAATAATGTTTTCATGGTGCAAAGGTAATGATATTTGCTAAATATGTGAGTAAAACAACTATTAATTAATCAAAAAATGCAGATTCTAAGGACCATTATGATAAATAGGCAGGAAGCCAGACATTGGTAATGTGCTCCATATAATGCGAAACTATTATCATAAAGGGGCAACAATACTTCATTTTCATAACATCTTGAAAATTCACTTGATTACACAAAAAAGAGCGATTCCTGCAGAGTTAATGCAAGAATCGCTCTTTTTTATCTTATCATTTTTTTAATAAGCATTCTTATCTGGGAAGATGATGCTCTTGGCTGTCAGGAAGATAATCTTGATGTCTAGCCAGAACGACCAGTTCTCGATATACCAGATGTCTCGGCGGATACGCTCCTCCATCTGCCACAACTCCCTGGTCTCACCTCGGAATCCTGTAACCTGTGCCCAACCGGTGATACCAGGCTTGGAGAAATGGCGAACCATATACTTGTCTATCAAATTGCCATATACCTCAGTATGATGCAACATGTGAGGACGAGGACCCACGATACTCATATCGCCCTTCAGGACATTGATAAACTGAGAGAACTCGTCGATGTTCGTCTTTCGCATGAAGTTGCCGAAAGCAAACTTTCTTGGGTCATCCTTGGTTGCCTGCGCCTTGTCTGCATCCTTATTCACATGCATGGAACGGAACTTCAGACAGTAGAATGTATCACCATTCAAACCTGTTCTTGCCTGCTTGAAGAAGATAGGTCCCGGACTCTGGGTCTTGATGATGAGAGCTATGATAGGGATGAACGGCAGAACGCAGAGACAGATAAGTCCACTCACCACGACATCGAATGCTCGCTTGGCAATGCGGTTAGAAACGAGAGTCAACGGCTCCTTGTGATTGGAATATACGGTTCTGCCCATGAAATTCTGGGCATCCAGATGTAATTTATACTCACCAAAGACACGTGGGAGATAGTAGAAATGGATCACGTTCTTGTCACAGAACTGCATAATCTTCACAATCCGTTCAGAATCATTATGAGATAGGCAACAGAATACTTCATCAATGTTGCTTGGAGCTCCATTAATGGTATCATTGATCGTAGACGACAAAATGCTATTGAGATCCTTGAGACTTCCTATTTTCTTTAAACCGTCAGGAGCCTTGGCTATTTCGGCATCAGCATAATAGCCCTTGACGATATAACCTACAGATGGATCCTCGGTCATCGTCTGATACATTTCACTGATTGCCGGATCGTTGCCAACGAAGACTACCGTACGGCTGTTACGGCCTCTGGCACGATAGTACTTCAGTATTTTAAGTTCGCAGAGTCTTGAAAGAATCAGAAAGAAATAAAATGATGCGCCAAAGATAGCTGCAAAAGAGAACATCTGGCCTCCATGACTGAGTAGTCTTACAAAGACAAAGAACAGAAATACGGTAGATGCCGCCAGACATAATGTCCTTTTCAAAACCTGGAGGAAACCTATCTTTCTTACATGAATGATAGTTGAGTAGTTATACTCGCTTAGGAACAAGGCAACATTGGCAACGAAAAATGTAATCTTCGTCGCTGTATCGAAATAATCAGGGATAATCTGCGTTCCATACTCAGTATAGACAAGTAACAGACAATTTAGGATGACGAAATCTGCACAAGTTACCATACGTCTAACCAGTACGTTTCCTCTGTAGTTATTATTGATCATATATGCATTATTATTATAGTTCTTACCAGATATATTCTTTAAAAGACAAATTTGTTGTTAAACGGAGCAAAGATAATAATAAATGTCGAACGAACAAAATATTTTGGAGAAAAAATGCATTTTGAAACAAAATGAACCAAAAAATTCACATGACTATAGTGTTTTTCTATACAATTTACAGGCATTGAGACAGAAATACCGCCCTATCCTGCCAAAATTTCCTCTTCGTCATTCAGAAATGGGGGCGTTAGGGAAAATGGAGTGTTTCTGAATTTCTGAAGCTGAACTTATAGGTTTCACATCTTTGATATACAACGCGATCAAGAAAGAATATAAAGAAATGATATACAGATAGTTAATACATGTATTTAACGCAGGTTTTTTCAATATTCATATTCATAGTTCAGTCTTTCAGCACTAAAGTTCAGGATTTTGACCGCAAGTATCTTACTTTTGCCTCGTAAGTATCATACTTATGCCCCGTAAGTATCTTACTTTTGAAAGACAAGTAGCTTGCTTAAGCTGTTAAAGAGATACACCAAGTATGAGAAAGTGTGAGCAAGTATGAAGTGCCGATTCCAGATTTTGTATCTTTGCAGCATCATTCAGAGTGAGGGGATTGATGTAGACAGAGAATGCTTGGAGATGAGGACAGAATAAAAAAATCCTGAGCAATCAGCTGATGCCCAGGATTTAATAATTCATTAATGCCTATTATTTCTTAGCCTTGATTACAAAGCTGAAGTTGCGGTCTTGATAGTGCATGCGATACTTATCCATTGGTTTTGAACCCCAGCTGTCGATACAGCCCAAACCGTACTGCCGCTGCTGGATGTGCAACTGAACCAAGCCCTTTTCTACCAGGTCGCCACTGTGCTGGCCCCAGGCATGATTCTTCTCGATGCCTGCATCCAAATCCTCTACCAGGTAAGGAATGGCACTGCACTCCATAGGTGCATACCCCTCGAAGGTGATTCCCTTACCGGTGGTTGGATTGAAGATAGAGAAGTAACGGATGTTGGTATGGTTACCACTCTCCTGTGGACGAACGTATGGATAATACTCATCCTTTACGTCAGCCTCGTACTTTCCGATGAAAGAGGAAGAATGACGGTCGATGTAGTTCTCCTCAGGACCTCTACCGTAGTACTCCAACTTAGAGAAGGCTGCTGGCATCTGCAACTGCATACCATAACGGAACAAGTCGGCCACCTTAGCTTCCTTATCGGTTGTCATCTTCTCAGTAACAGCTACTTCACCCTCTGAATTGATGCGGTAACGGAGTTCCAGCTGTGCCTTAACCTCAGGCATATCGAAGATTGCAGTAAGAACCACGCTGTCCTGACTCTCACTCTTATCGAATGACTTCAGAGTCATCTGAGGGTTCTTCCATACTCTCATCTCCTTCTGCAAGGATGCACCATAGTCGTTATCGGTAGGAGCACGCCAGAACTCTGGAGTCATGCTCTCACGGAACTTCAACATTGGTTCACCATCTACATCGAGATAATCAATCATACCGGTCAACTTACCTACAGTAACCGACATGCGCTTGGCTGTAACCTTTACATAGGAATTGGTCTCTTCTACCTCCAGGTTGCTGGCGGTCTGAACCTTAGCCTTACCCTTCTTGGCTGGAGCTGCTTCAGCGATAGGTGTATCAACATTGTCAAACTCATAACCGTTGATGACAAACTGCTGGCGGGCCATCACCTGTCCCTTGTCAACTAAAGGCTCTGAACCATCGCTGGCAAAGGCAAAGTTGATGGTGATTTCCTCTCTGGCATGCTCTGCTTCTGCCTTGGCAACAGCCTCCTGCAAAGCATCACTCTTCACCAACCTGGTGGTCTGAGGAGCAATGCCCTTGGTTCCAGGAATCTCTACTGTAGACAGGAGAACGCCGTTGGCATAGACTGCTGCAGTAAGCTTCAGGTCGTCAATGTTCTTGAAGAAATGCTCATTATAGACATTGAAAGTACCATTAGCTGCATCCAGATCCTTAATCCATACATTCTGGAGATAGTACTGAACCTCATAAGCATGAGGATTCAAGCGACGGTCTGGAGAAATGATACCGTTACAGTTGAAGTTGTAGTCGCTGGCAGGATAACGTCCATAGTCACCACCATAGGTAAAGATTTCCTTGCCGGTGATAGGGCTCTTGTCGCGAACACCCTGGTCTACGAAGTCCCAGATATAACCACCCTGATACTTAGGATACTTGCGAATCAGATCCCAATACTCCTTGAATCCACCCATAGAGTTACCCATGGCATGGGCATACTCACACTGGATGTATGGCTTGCTACCATTGCTCTTGCAGTAGCTTTCGCTCTCCTCGTAACCTATGTACATAGGACAGTGGATATCAGTCTTGCTGTCATATCCGCCACGCTCATACTGCACAGGCCGGGTCTTGTCGTAAGCCTTGACCCAATTGTAAGCCTTTTCAAAGTTGACGCCATAACCACACTCGTTACCCAAGCTCCATACGATGATGGAAGGATGATTGATGAGCGGTTTGACATTACCCTCGTTGCGCTCGATATGAGGTACGATGTACTCAGGGAACTTAGCGAGAGACTTCTCATCATATCCCATACCATGAGATTCCAGGTTTGCCTCGGCTGTGATATACAATCCGTATTCATCGCAGAGGTCGTACCAGCGAGGATCATCAGGATAGTGACATGTACGGACAGCGTTGATGTTCAGCTGCTTCATAATCTTGATGTCCTGAATCATGCGCTCTACGCTAACGACATATCCACCATCAGGATCAATCTCATGACGGTCGGCACCCTTGACCAGTATAGGCTGGCCATTCACCAGAAGCTGGGCATTTTTGATTTCCACATTGCGGAAACCTACCTTCTGAGGAATCACCTCAGATACGCCCTGCTTATTCTTCAAGGTGATGAATACCTTATACAAATTAGGAGTCTCTGCAGTCCAAGGCTTTACATTCGGCACCTTGATAGTACCCTTAGCACCTGTTGCCTGAGCTATCTGCTTGCCATCCTTATCACATAAGCTGATGGAAACATCGCTCTTGCCTCCCTGAAGAGAGATATGATAATCCAGGACACCATCCTTGAAGTTATTCTCAAGACCGGCATTCAGGCGGACATCAGCTGCATGAAGCTTAGGACGTGCATAGAGATACACCTCACGGGCAATACCCGTGAAGCGCCAATAGTCCTGGTCTTCAAAATAAGAACCATCGCACCAGCGCATCACCTGCATGGCAATGAGATTCTTTCCTGGCTTGAGATACTTGGAGATATTAAACTCGGCAGCCACCTTGCTGTCCTCGCTATATCCCACGTACTTGCCGTTCACCCAGAGAGTCAGGTTACTGGTGGCAGAACCTACATGGAAATAAACATCCTTGCCCTTCCAGTCTGCTGGAAGTTCGAAGGTGCGGCGATAAGAGCCGGTGTAGTTGTTGAGTTCGCTGATGTAAGGAGGATTTGGATCAAACTGGGTAGCCCATGCATAACCGATGTTCTTATAGGTACGGTCGCCATAGCCATTGAATTCGAACAATCCCGGTACAGGGAAATCCTTCCACTGCGAATCATCATACTTGACAGCAAAGAAGTTGGCAGGACGCTTGTTGTGATCCTTCACGAAGTTGAACTTCCACATACCTTCCATGGAAAGGTAGTTGGCCGACTTCTTCTTGTCAAAGTTCTGTGCCTTATCAAGGTTCTCGTAAGCAAAGAAAGAAGCACGACGAGGCTCCCTGTTTTGCTGATTGATATTCACGTTCTGCCAACGCGACTCGCTCTGAGCCGCTACGCCACCGCTCATAGAAAGCATGGCAAGGCAAAGTGATACATTTGCGATGGTTCTGATTTTCATGATTTATTATCCGATATTAGTGGAAATACTGAGTTCCAGCTACGCCGGTAAACTTATTCTGGTTGTCCTTGCGCATTTCGAGAGTAAGGTTGCTCCACCATGATGGCCAACCACCTACGATATTGCACAGATAAACGAACTTCACAGGATGCAAGCCCTTAGCCAATGCTACAGAGTTGTCTGAGTTGGTACCAGCCTTCACTGCACCCTCATTGTTGATGACGAGCTTGTTGTCAATCCAAACCTGCTCCATACGGGAAGAGAGATAGTAAACTCCATCCTCAGGAATATTGATGTAACCCTCTGCTATGGCTGCATAATTATTGGCACCACGCAAAGTAGCAGCATCATCAGGCTGACTTACCTTCATCTTGTTAAGATTCTCTACAGTACCACAGTCCTGCCACTCAGCATCAGCCAATTCCAGCTGATTAACCTTCAGATAGTTACCCTTCATGCGGCGCAACTGCAAACCAGCCTTTGCATCGTTGAGTTTCACTGCTGGAGCATAGGTCTGCTTTTCTACATCGATGGTTCTCACCTTGCTCATCTTGCCAGAAGGCAAAACAGTAGCAATCTTGATAGTCGTATTGCCGCTCACCTTGATAGGCTCTGTATAGACTGCAGAAGATGGAGTTGGAATAGAACCGTCCAAGGTATAAACCATCTTCATAGGACGTGATGTCTGGAATGTAACTACAGTATCCTTGGTAATCACAACCTTGTCACAAGAACCGTATGGCTGCTCTGGCAATGGAATATGATAACGTACATGACGCTCATCCAGGCGGACGCTGTTGGCATCTACACGACGTGCGAAGTCTGTGAAGTTCTTCTTCTTGGCTGGAGACCATGCAATCTCAGCAAGAGCCAGAGAACGAGGATACATCTGATACTCCATCTTGGCATTGGTATACATATACTCTGACCAGTTGTTGCACTGAACACCGAGGATATGCTTCTCCAAGCCCAATGACTTGATGGTATCAGGAACAGGCTCATAATTATAGGTTCTTGAAAGATAAGCCGGAGCACTAGGAATAGTAACTGGCTCAATCTTATAATCACCCTGGTAATGGTCGAGATACAGACCACCGCTACCTGGAGTCATGATGACATCATGCTTCTGGAGAGCAGCAGAAATACCACCTGATGTTCCGCGCCAAGACATGACTGTAGCATCAGGGCTCAAGCCACCTTCCAGGATTTCATCCCATCCGATGATCTTTCTGTCGTACTTAGCCAGCATCTTCTCCATGCGCTTGATGACGTAGCTCTGCAATCTTTCCTCTGCAGAGTGCTTACCGTCAGCCTGCAAGCCTTCTGCCTCGATACGTTTCTGGCAGGTAGGGCAATTCTTCCAGCTGGTCTTAGGACACTCGTCACCACCAATGTGGAAATACTTGCCAGGGAACAAAGGTACCACTTCGCGAACAATATCCTCCAGGAAGTTGAACATATCTTCCTTACCAGGACACATCACGATATCCTCAACACCCCATACCATTCTAGGAGTCCACTGCTCGCCCTTGCAAGAAAGATAAGGATAAGCAGATATGGCTGCCATCATGTGGCCAGGAAGGTCGATTTCTGGAATCACGGTAATGTAGCGCTTAGCTGCATAAGCTACAATGTCCTTGATTTCCTCCTGTGTATAGAAACCGCCATAGGTAGAGCCGTCACCCTGAAGGCGATAACCACCGATAGAGGTCAACTTAGGATATTTCTTGATTTCGATACGCCAGCCCTGATCCTCGGTCAGGTGGAAGTGCATGGTGTTCACCTTGAACATAGACATCAGGTCGAGCTGCTTCTTTACGTTCTCTACAGTGATGAAGTGACGGCATGGATCAAGATGGAATCCGCGATAACCGAAACGTGGAGCATCCTGGATGTCACAGCACTGAGCCACCCATTTTACACCATTCACCTTGGTTGCACTCTCTACCTGCGCAGGCAACAACTGCATGAAACTCTGCATACCATAGAAAGCACCCTTGCCTGTCTTAGCCTTGATGACTACACCCTTGGCTGTAACGGTGAGACGGTAGCCCTCCTCTGCCATCTTGAGGGATGGAGAAATCTGAATAGAGATATTGCCCTTCTTGCCACCAACGGTTACATCGTAGCCGGTAGAAGCCTTCAGCTTGTCTGCCATGTACTGAGCGATATTCTTACCGTCTGCGGTCTGGTAAGAAATCACCACCTTCTGTGGCAGAACAAACTCACCCTTCAGGATCTGGGTCTTGACAGGAATAGGAATAATATTGATATCAGCTGCTGCTGACGATGTTGGGAAAGCTCCCAACATCGCAACGCAAGCCATCAAAGAACCTAAAAGTTGATTGATTTTTTTCATTTATATTAAATAATATTTTAGATGTAGAAATTAGAGAGGCTTATACTCTACGAAAGCCTCCATTGCCTCGTAGCAAGCCAAGCCCAACTGGTCGTAAAGGGAAGCTGTAGCACGGTTGCGGTCTTCAGCTCTCTGCCAGAACAGACGCTCGTCATTACCCAAGAAAGGAGCACTCTCCATCTGAGACTGATGCTTGAGGATAGAGTTACGCTTAGCTCTCAACTCTTCTGGGCTCAAAGGAACACACATTTCGATGTTCTCTATCTCCCACTCTGCCCATGCACCACGGTACATCCAGATGCGGCAGTCCTTCAACCACTCTGCACCTGCCTTCTTCTCCTCGTCGATAGCGGCAAGAACGGCATCAGTACACTTCTTGTGAGTTCCGTGAGGGTCAGCAAGGTCACCTGCTACGTAAATCTGATGAGGTTTAACCTCCTGCAACAAAGCTCTAACTATCTCAACGTCCTTCTCTGTCATAGGCAACTTCTCTATCTTTCCACTCTCATAGAATGGCAAATCAAGGAAGTGAACGTGATCGAGAGGAATCTCATTATAGGTACAAGCTGTACGAGCCTCACCACGGCGAATCAAGCCCTTGATGGTCAGGATGTCTCTTGTATCGAAGTCGCTCTCCTTCTTCTTGGCGAAGAATGTCTTGATCTCCTTATACTTGTCAGAGATTACGCTGTCCTTAGAATCAGCGAAGAGCTGGTTGAAACCATTGATGAAGTGCATGAATCTTGTTACTTCCTCATCACCTACTGCGATATTACCTGATGTCTCGTAAGCAACATGTACGTCATGCTTCTGCTGAACCAGACGACGGATAGTACCGCCCATAGAGATAACGTCATCATCTGGGTGAGGTGAGAATACGATGACACGCTTTGGATATGGCTTAGAACGCTCTGGACGATAGGTATCGTCTGCGTTTGGTTTACCGCCTGGCCAGCCTGTAATTGTATGCTGCAAATCGTTGAAAATCTTGATGTTTGCATTATAAGCAGAACCATAGAGAGCCAGGAGTTCGCTCAAACCGTTCTCGTTATAATCCTTATTGGTTAACTTCAGGATAGGCTTACCAATCTTCTGGCAGAGCCATACCAATGCAGAGCGAACCAACTTATCAGTCCACTGGCAAGAAGTTACGAGCCAAGGATGCTCGATACGAGTAAGGTGAGCTGCTGCGCTCAGGTCGAGAACTACATGAGCATCAGGATGTGTCTGAAGGAACGATGCAGGCAATGTATCAGTAATAGAGTTCTCTACTACCTTCTGCATGATTTCTGCCTTTTCCTCGCCCCAAGCTGTAAGATAAACCGTCTTGGCAGAAAGAAGGGTGGCAATACCCATGGTAAGTGAACATGGAGGAATGGTTTCCTTGGTCTGCTCGCTAGCTTCCATCTCCTCACGTGATGTGTTGCCGATCAAGATAAGGCGGGTAACTGACTGGATACCAGAACCTGGCTCATTGGCTGCGATGTTACCTGAACGGCCGATACCGATAAGAGCTACGTCGAGACCTCCGAAGGTCTTGATGCGCTGCTCATAAAGACGGCAGCAATCCTGTACTGCATCCTGAGCCACGAAACCATCAAGAGAGAAAATGTTCTGCTCCTGAACGTCTACGTGACTGAGGAAACGCTCCTTCAGCTGGTTGATGGTACGGAGAGAACTCTCCTGCTGGAGTGGATAATACTCATAAGCATTGAATACCACAACATTGCGGAAACTCAATGTCTTCTCCTGATAACGGCGGATGAGTTCCTCATACACAGCAGTGAGTGAAGAACCGGTTCCGAGTGCCATCACATAGAACTTGCCATCGTGCTGAGCAGCCTTAATACCTGCTGCAATGCCATCGGCAACATGACTGGCACCTTCTGCCATTGAAGCAAAGATGTCTGTACGAATCTTCTCCATTCTAGAGATTTCTGAGTATTCTACAGTCGTCTTAGGCTTGTAGAATTCAACTGGTACTTTGTTAAGTACAATTTGTGAACTTAGATTGAGCCTCATAATTTATATCTTTTAACGATTATTATTTAATATGTTTACTAGGTTTCTACTCATAAAGATAACGCATTGTTTTTAACATTCGGATTATTTAAACTCGTTTATTTATAGCAATATCGTTATTAAAATTTTTTATTTTGCAAAATTACATGATTTATCATACATTTCCATGTTTTTATAGTTAATAATTCTAAAATGAAAGCATTTTTATCTTTTCAGGCTGTAAAAACCTATATTGAGTGTAGTTTTACCCACTCATTCAGCTATTTATACCTAACTAGTATATTTGATTAACATAAATAGCTAAAATAAATAAACAGGCAATTATGCTTATATATATAATTAGGTATATAGACAGTGTAGACTATCAGAAACAGGGAAAAATAAAGAAAATTTGGCTATTTAAGTTTTATTAACAAGAAAAATATTGCATGTATTTATAAAAAGACTATCTTTGCAAATAAAGTTTTTAAGTTATGATATCTGACATAATAAAATATATTAGGAAACTAAATAAAAAGCCTTCAGTTCAGAGTAAACTGCTAGCGCATTTCATCTCTCAAGGTGCTGCCACCATTCCAGAGATGAGCAAGGCTGTCGGAGTAAGTCTGCCGACTGCCACTAGCGCCCTCAACGAACTGATGAAGGCTGGGCTGGTTACAGAGATTGGCAAGAAAGACAATTCTACTGGACGCATCCCTATGGTATACGACCTGATTCCTACCGCTGGATATTTTGTCGGAGTGAACCCAGAAATGGACTGTCTGGCTCTAGCTGCCAGCGATTTCAGCGGAAACCTAATAACAGAAAAGACAAGGGTACCTTACGTATACGAGAATACTCCTGAGAATCTGGAAAAAGTAGGAAAAATCATCAACGATTTCATCGCCTCTCTTCCTGTTTCAAAGGAAGAAATACTTCAAGTTTGCGTAAATGTAGCAGAACGTGTGAATCCTTTCGAAGGAAGAGCCTACAACATGTACACCTTCTTGAAGGAATCACTCACAGACAAGCTCACAGAGCTGATTCAGTTGCCGGTTTGCATCGAGAACGATTCAAGAAGCATGGCTTTCGCTGAATTTGTGAAGGGACGCTGCAGAGGACTGAAAGATGTCATCTTTGTGAACGTATGCTGGGGATTAGGCATCGGAATCATCATGGGAGGTCAACTGTACTACGGTAAATCCGGATATTCGGGTGAGTTTGGTCACATGACAGCCTACAACAACAACATCATCTGCCACTGCGGCAAGATTGGATGTATTGAAACTGAAGTTTCGGGTAGAGCACTCAAGAGAAAGTTGACAGAGAAGATTCGGGAAGGCAAGACTTCCATCCTGTCTGACAAGGTGCTCAACAGAAAAGAAGACATCACGCTTCCAGATATTCTTGATGCGATAGCAAAAGAAGATGTGCTTAGCCTAGCTACCCTGCAACATATTGCAGACGAACTGGGCAAGCAATTGGCAGGAATCATCAATATCTTTAACCCAGAGATGCTGGTCATCGGAGGAGAAATGTCAGTCACTGGCGATTATCTGACGCTACCGGTCAACATGGGTATAAAAAAGCATTCGCTCAACATCATGAACGAGGATTCGCAGATTGTTACCTCAGAACTGAAAGATCTGGCTGGTATCACGGGAGCCTGTCTGATGGCAAGACACAGACTCTTGAGCGACGAAAGATAATAAATAATCTAGCTTATTAGACAAAAGCATTAAAGATTTTACTAACTAACTTTTTATCAACTATTCATTTGACAGGAGTTGGGAGTAGCCGGTAAAACGGCTACTCCACAATTCAAAAACCAAATAGGCGGTGACAGGTTCATCTGAGCCAACTGCCAAAAGAATAAGATAAAAACAAAGTTTATACGAGAAGAAATAATAACTAACATAAACAATTACAAACCTATGAAAAAAAGAGCAAATTTGTATTTTGCAGCGCTATTGGGTGCCATGTCACCACTGAGCACTGTTACTGCATTGGCAGCTCAGAACAATTCGGTTATTGCTAATGCTACCCAGCAGCAAAACTCATGTACAGGTACAGTAAAGGATTCTTACGGTGAACCTGTTATCGGTGCTACCATCAGAATTGATGGTAAGACTGGTGGTACGATTACTGACCTTGACGGTAACTTTAGCCTTGCAAATGTAGCTAAGGGTGCTAAGATTACAATCACTTATGTAGGTTACAAGCCACAGACTCTTACTTGGAACGGTACTGCTTTGAACGTTACCATGGAAGACGATTCCAACATGCTCGAAGAAACAGTTGTTATAGGTTACGGTACTGTAAAGAAGGCTGACTTGGCAGGATCTGTTGCTGTCATGGAAGGCAAGAGCTTCAAGGATCAGCCTGTTGCACGTGTTGAGGATGCCCTCAACGGACGTATGTCTGGTGTGCAGGTAATGTCAAGCGGTGTTCCTGGTGGTGCAATGAAGATTCGTGTACGTGGTGCCAGCTCTGTTAACAAGAGCAACGACCCACTCTACGTAGTTGACGGTATTGTTCGCGAGACAGGTCTTGAGGGTATCAGCCCTGAGGATATCCAGAGCATCCAGGTTTTGAAGGACGCTTCTTCTACCGCTATCTATGGTGCACGTGGTGCAAATGGTGTTGTAATGGTACAGACCAAGACCGGTAAGGCTGGTGCAACTCAGGTTACTTTCGACGGTAGCTTCGGCTTCTCTAATGCTTACCATATCCCTGAAGTAATGAGCACCAAGCAGTATGCTCAGGCTTTGGTAGACCATAAGGGTGTTTCTCAGAGTGCTGTTCAGGATTATCTGAATGGTACAAAGGCAGGTATCGACTGGATGGACGAATTGCTCCAGACTGGTATTACCCAGAACTATAAGGTTTCTTTGACTCAGGGTAATGACAAGACTCAGACTTACTTCTCTGCCAACGTAATGGACCAGAAGGGTGTTATCGTTGATACCAAGTCTAGACGTTACGCTATCAAGGCTAACATGCACAATAAGATTTTCGACTGGTTGGAAATGACCACCGATATCAACCTCTCTCAGACTGACAACTCTGGTGCAGGTTTCGCCCAGAACCAGTCTAACCCTATCTGGGTTGGTTTGAACTACTCTCCTACTATGGAGATGATGGATGCAAACGGTAAGTATAATAAAGACCCATACAATAACATCCAGAACAACCCTTACGGTATTCTCCATGGTAGTGAAAACGACCGTAAGCGTACCATGGTTACAGGTCACGTTGACTTGAAATTCAACCTTCTCAAAGGCTTGACATTCACCACTACCAACGGTATCGACTATAACGATTACAAATGGTATAGCTTCACATCTACAAAGGTGAACGCAGCCGGTAACAATATGGGCAACAACGATGCTACCGTTACTGCTTTGCAGTCTACCAACAACTTGACTTACAGCAACAAGTGGGGTGATCACAGCTTGACAGCTACAGGCGTATGGGAAGTTACCTCTAATGAGGTTCGCCGCATGGGTCTCTCTGGAACTGGTATTGCTCACGAGCAGCTGGGTTACTGGAACGTAGCAGATGCAGCTTCCAAGAATCCTAGCAACGGCTATAGCAAGTGGACCATGCTCTCTGGTGTAGCTCGTATTATGTACAACTATGCAGACCGCTATATGTTGACTGGTACTTTCCGTGCGGATGGTTCTAGCCGCTTCACCAATAAGAAGTGGGGTTACTTCCCATCAGCAGCTGCAGCTTGGACCATTTCTAACGAAAAGTTCTGGGAGCCTATCAAGAATGCAGTAGAATACATGAAGATCCGTGCAAGCTACGGTATCATCGGTAACCAGGATATTACTCCTTACTCTACATTGGGTTCTTTGGGTACAACCGGTTTCACATACGGTACTAATCAGTCTTACACAGGTTACTGGGCAAATGGTCTTGCAACTCCTGACTTGTCATGGGAGAAGGTTCATCAGTTTGACCTCGGTGTTGACCTCGGTTTCTTCGGCAACCGTTTGAGCATCAGCTTAGACTACTTCGACAAGAAGACAAAGGATGCCCTCCTGACAACATCAGCTCCTGGTTACCTGGGTGGCACATCATACTGGGTAAATGCCGGTGAGGTAAGCAACAAGGGTTTTGATGCTACAATCAATGCACAGATTATCCAGACCAAGGACTGGTCATGGTCATCTACATTGAATGCCAGCTACATCAAGAACGAGGTTACCAAGTTGACAGCTGATTCTCCTATTCTTTATGGTACAAGCCCTTCTCCAGGTACTGTTGACCCATGTACCATCATCAAGGAAGGTGAAGCTATCGGTACATTCTACGGCTTCAAGTGGGCTGGTGTTGAAAAGAATGCAAAGGGTGAATATATTGATATGTATTACACTGCAGATGGTGGAACAACAGCTACTCCTGATGCTTCAAAGGATCGCTTCGTATTAGGTCGTTCAAACCCAGACTTCACATTAGGTTGGAACAATACAGTAAGTTATAAGAACTGGGACTTCAATGCCTTCTTCAATGCAGCATTCGGTGCCAAGCGTTTGAATATGGTTCGCTACGCCATGAACTCAATGGTAGGTGCATCTATGTTCGTAACCGATAAGGATTACTTCAACAACATCGGTGTTACCATGCCTACAGTTGGCGCAGAGAACAAGACATACGGAAACTCAGACAAGTGGTTGGAAAATGCTAACTATCTGCGTTGTGAGAATATCAGCATCGCTTACACATTCCCACGCAGCGTAACCAAGTTGGCAGACATCCGTCTCTCACTCTCAGCTCAGAACCTCTTCACCATTACCGGCTATAAGGGTATTGACCCTGCAGGTGCTTCATTCAGTGACAATGGTGTAGACCGTGACAATGGTTTGGATATGGGTGCTTACCCTAACCCTCGTACCATCACAATGGGTGTTCGTATTAACTTCTAATTCCAACAATCTAAAAACTGTAATAATTATGAAAACTAGAAAATTATTATATATGGGTTGTCTCATGGCAGCATCCTTGTTTACATTCTCTTCTTGTGGAGACTTCCTGGATGAGGATCCAAAGGGACACTTGACCCCTAACAACTTCTTCAATAGCGAAGAGGACCTTACTGCAAGTGTTAACGCACTGTATGACAGAATCAACCAGACACAGAGCTGGACCAACCCTATGTACCCACAGTGGCAGGGTGATGATATTACTGCTAACCCTGGTTCTAACAAGCAGGCTTGTGCTGCCCTCGATGCTTTTGCATCTGATGGTGCCAACAAGGGTGTAACAGACGCATGGAACCAGCACTATTCTGTAATCAAGGCTGCTAACCTGATTACTGAGAGTGCAAGTAAGGCTCCTGTTGCTCAGGATAAGATCAACGTAGCTTTGGGTAATGCACACTTCTGGCGTGCATACGCTTACTACTACCTGGTACGTGTATTCGGTCCTGTGCCATTGATTACCGGTACCGACGTTTCACAGTTGGAGGTTGCTCCATCTAGTGTAAAGGATGTATATGAACTGATTGTTTCAGACTTGAAGGCAGCCGTTAACGAGCTTCCTACCAAGTATGAGAAGGAGCCTAGCCGTTTGTTCGGTGTTGATATCTGGACAACCAAACAGGCTGCACAGGCTACCCTGTCAGCAGTTTACATGTCTATGGCTGGTTACCCACTCAATATGGGTACAGAGTACTACAAGCTCGCAGCAGAGCAGGCTAAGTCTGTCCTCGACAACAACGGTTCTTACGGTTTCATCCTGAACCCAGAGTGGAAGGATGTTTACTCTATGGGCAACAACTACAACATGGAGACCGTGCTTGGTATCAACAACGACGCTCGTGGTTGGTGGGATCATGACTCTCAGCTTTCTTCCTGCTGCCGCTTCGAAGGTCTCGGCGATGGTGGCTGGGGTGACGCTTGGGGTGAAATCGCATTCTGGAAGAGATTCCCAGAGGGTGCTCGCAAGAATGCTATCTACGCTCCTAAGGTAACATTCCAGGATGGAAACACTATCACTAAGGCTGTAGATTGGTGGGCTCTTAAAGAAGACGGAAAGACTCCAGAGGTTGAAGCTTATCACCCAATGTTCTGTATCTTCACCGTTAACTCAGACGAAAACGGCAACATGCTCCGTCAGGCTTATGATTACCAGGCTCCTAACTGGGGTGGTATGATCAACGACCGCCGTCACAACCTCATCCGCTACTCTGAGATTCTTCTCTGGTATGCTGAGAGTGCAGCTCGCTCTGGTGGTGACCTGAACAAGGCTAAGGATTGTCTCCGTCAGGTTCGCAGCCGTGCCGTTACAGACGTAGAGAATGTTACTTTGACCAACGGTACTACCGTGAAGATTGCTGACATGAATGCAGAGCAGTTGGCTGAAGCTTGCTACATCGAGCACGGATGGGAAGTTGCTGGTAACTGGGTATCAATGGTTACACGTCGTTCTGACGAGCTTCGTATGGACGAACTCAAGAAGAACTTCGACTACCGTGTTGCTAATGCTCCTCTCGTAGTAGCTGAGCAGGATGGCAAAACCTATACAGCAAAGGAAAGTGTTACCGTTTCTGGTTCTTGGACAGAAGATAGAATTTACTGTCCATATCCAACATCAGATGTTGAGAAGAACCCTAACTTGAAGAGATAACTTCATAGGTAATCATATATTAAGTAACATGATGCTAGTTTTTATAAAATAGAGTTCATGTAAAACATTTAGAGGGTGTGCCGAGACGGCACTCCCTCTTTTTGCAATCTCTTAATCTATATAATTTTCCATATCAGCATCAAAAAACTCAAATAGAATCAACACTAATTTTTAATTATACAATTGAAAAGTTATGGTTAACAACAATCGTAAGCAAAACAACCGCTCATTACTCGCATTGGCAGCGCTGCAAGTAATGCCGTTGTCGATCTTTGCACAGAATGCAGGAGATCGTCCTAACATCTTGTATATTATGTGTGACGACCATGCCATGCAAGCCATCAGTGCATACGGTAGCCCTATCTCCAAATTGGCACCAACACCAAATATCGACCGCCTAGCTGAAAGAGGAATGAAATTCAACGAGGCTTTCGTGGAGAACTCGCTTTCTACACCAAGCCGTGCATGTCTTATGACCGGTCTTTACAGTCACCAGAACGGACAGCGACAGCTTGCCGAGGGTATCGACTCTACCAAGACCTTCTTCTCAGAACTGCTGCAGGGGGCAGGCTATTCTACTGCCGTTGTGGGCAAGTGGCACATGTCCTGCAGTCCGAAGGGATTCGACTACTATCATGTTCTAGATGACCAGGGGCAGTACTACAACCCTACCTTCGCTTCTACCGGACAGTATGGTAACTTCAAGCAGGAGATGGGATATGCTACCGATTTGATCACCGACCATGCTATCGAGTACTTGAACAACCGCGACAAGAACAAGCCATTCTGTCTTCTGGTTCACCACAAGGCACCACACCGCCTCTGGATGCCTAACACCAAGTATGTAAACAAGTATGCCAACGTCAACTTCCCGTTGCCAGAGACTTTCTGGGATGATTATGAAACCCGTGGTTCTGCAGCTTCTACACAGAAGATGTCTATCGGCAAGTACATGGAGATGGTACGCGACCTGAAGGTCCCAGAAATGTACGATCCTTCTACTCCAGAGGGAAGAGATTCCTATGCCGGTCTGATGGGCGAGATGAACCGCATGACTCCAAAGCAGCGTGCCATCATCGATGCCTACTACATGCCAAGAAACCGTGAGTTCCTGAGCAAGAACCTGACTGGCAAGGAGTTGATCGAGTGGAAATACCAGAACTACATCCGCGACTACATGGCTGTGATTGCCTCTGTAGATGAGAGTGTGGGCAGACTGCTGGAATATCTCGACAAGAACAACCTCACCGACAACACCATCATTGTCTATACATCCGACCAGGGATTCTACATGGGCGAGCACGGATGGTTCGACAAGCGATTCATGTACGAGGAGTCATTCCACACTCCGCTCATCATCAGCTATCCTAAGCACATCCAGCCAAAGAGCGAGTGCAACCAGATGGTTCAGAACATCGACTTCGCCCCTACCTTCCTCGACTTGGCGGGTTTGGAGAAGCCTAAGTACATGCCTGGAACATCGCTACAGCCTCTGTTCGCCGGACAGCCTGTGAAGAAGTGGCGCAAGAGCCTGTACTATCACTACTACGACTATCCTACATATCATCTTGTACGCAAGCACGATGGTGTTCGCACAGAACGCTACAAGCTGATTCACTTCTATGGCAAGGGTGGAGAAAGAGCTGTGGTAGAAAATAAGTATCAGGGACAACCAGGCACAAGAGAAAACAACTGCTTCAATGCCCTGAAGTCTATCAACTACTTCACCAATGATGCAGACATCGACTACTGGGAGTTATACGACATCCAGGCAGACCCTAACGAGCAGCACAACATCTACGGCAAGCCCGGCACTCAGAAGATTGAGAAGGAACTGAAGAATTTGCTCGCTAACTACCGCAAGAATTTGAAGGTAGACGAATAAGAAATCTAAGATTACAGATTTATGAATAGAACTAGCAAAACAATATGGCTCACAGGGGTAGGTATGATTTGCCTACCTACCCTTGCTGGAGCTAAACAGAACGTACAACAGCCGAATATCCTCTTTATCCTCTGCGATGATATGGGATATGGTGATTTGGCTTGCTACGGTCAGCCTTACATCCATACCCCCAACATCGACCAGATGGCAAAGGAGGGAATGCGATTCACCCAGGCATACGCCGGTTCGCCGGTTTCAGCCCCTTCGCGTGCTACAATCATGACCGGTCAGCATTCGGGTCACACCCACGTAAGAGGCAACAAGGAATACTGGAGAAACGTACCGATGGTAAAGTATGGAATAAACGAGGACTTTTCTGTGGTGGGGCAGGAACCTTACGACCCGCAGCATAAGATTCTTCCGGAAATGCTCAAGGACAAGGGCTACCGCACCGGCGTCTTCGGAAAATGGGCAGGCGGATACGAAGGTTCTGCCTCTACTCCCGACAAGCGTGGCGTAGATGAATTCTACGGCTACATCTGTCAGTTCCAGGCACATCTTTATTATCCCAACTTCCTGAACCGTTACAGCAAGTCGTTGGGTGATACGGCTGTGGTAAGAGATATCATGGAGCAGAATATCCAGTACCCGATGTTCGGCAAAGACTATTTCAAACGCAAGCAGTATTCTGCCCGCATCATCCACGACAAGGCTTTGGAGTGGATTGACAAGCAGGATAATAAGCATCCTTTCGTAGGATTCCTTACCTATACCCTACCTCACGCAGAGTTGGCTCAACCAGAAGATTCCATTTTAGAGAACTATCAGAAGAAATTCTTCGAGGACAAGACTTGGGGAGGATGGGAAGACTCAAGATACAACGCCGTGGTTCATACCCACGCACAGTTTGCCGGAATGATTACCCGTCTTGACCAGTATGTAGGCGAAATCTTCGCCAAGCTGAAGGAGAAGGGCCTAGACAAGAACACCGTGGTCATCTTTACCTCGGACAACGGTCCTCACGAGGAAGGCGGTGCCGATCCGAAGTTCTTCGGTCGCGACGGAAAATTGAAAGGCTTGAAGCGCCAGTGTTACGAGGGCGGAATCCGCATCCCATTCATTGCCTGGTGGCCAGAGCATATCAAGGCAGGCAGCGTAAACGATACCCAGTTTGCCTTCTACGACCTGATGCCAACCTTCTGCGACCTTGCCGGAATCAAGAACTTCGCCAAGCGCTACACCAACAGGAAGTTGGCTGGCGACGGCTTCGACGGTATTTCCATCGCTCCTACCCTTCTGGGCAAGGATGCCGAGCAGAAGCACCACGAATACCTCTATTGGGAATTTCATGAGACCGACCAGATTGGCGTGAGAAAGGGCGACTGGAAGATGGTAGTAGTAAAAGGCAAGCCTCGCCTCTACAACCTAGCTTCGGATATTCACGAAGACCACGATGTGGCGGCAGAACATCCTGAAATCGTGAAAGATCTGCTGGCTGCCATCCAGAAGGAGCACAGAGACAGCAAGGACTTCAAGATAACGCTGCCAGAGTTTTAAGGAAAATGACTCTGACCAAGTTCTGATTCCATCTCCTATTTTTGCGAGATTCCAACCGATTTCTAAAAAGAAAAAATATGATGAACGACAACATAGCAACCCCATTTGCCAAACCACTGTATGTGATGCTGAAGCCGGCAGGTGCCCATTGCAACCTGGCTTGCAAATACTGTTATTATCTGGAAAAGAACAATCTTTACCAGAACTCCCACCGCCATCTGATGAGCGATGAGATGCTGGAGCAATTCACCCGAGAGTACATCGAGGCACAAACCATGCCGCAGGTGCTTTTCACCTGGCATGGAGGTGAGCCGCTGATGCGCTCCATCGACTTCTACAAGAAAGCACTGGCGCTTCAGAAGAAGTACGCCCACGGCAAACAGATAGATAACGTCATCCAGACCAACGGCACACTCCTCACCGACGAATGGTGCGAGTTCTTTGCCAAGAACCATTGGCTGGTAGGCATTTCCATCGATGGCCCCCAGGAATATCACGACCACTATCGCGTGACTCCTGCCGGAAAGCCTTCCTGGGAAAAGGTGATGCAGGGCATCAGCCTGCTGAAGAAGCATCGGGTGGAATGGAATGCTATGGCAGTGGTCAATGCCTACAACGCTGGACATCCGCTGGAGTTCTATCATTTCTTCAGAGACAACGGTTGCCAGTACTTGCAGTTTACCCCTATCGTGGAGCGACTGACGGAACATGAAGACGGTCGCACCCTGGCGAGTCTTGCCGACGACAGGGAGATTCCGCTTGCAGATGCTTCCGTTACCCCGCAACAGTGGGGCAACTTCCTCTGCACCATCTTCGACGACTGGGTGCGCCACGATGTGGGTAAGACCTTTGTGGAAATCTTCGACTGCACACTTGCCAACTGGATGGGGGTGCTTCCAGGCATCTGCGCCTACTCCAAGGAGTGCGGTCATGCAGGCGTGATGGAACACAATGGCGATGTATATTCCTGCGACCACTTTGTCTTTCCTGAATACAAACTGGGAAACATCAGGGAGCAGTCGCTCATCGACATGCTTTATAGCGAAAAGCAGCAGGCTTTCAGCCGGTTGAAGCATACTTCGCTGCCCCGCCAGTGCAAGGAATGCGACATGGAGTTCGCCTGCCATGGCGAATGCCCCAAGAACAGGTTCGAGAAGGATAAGTATGGAGAGCCGGACCTGAACTATCTCTGCCAAGGATACTATCAGTACTATACGCATGTGTCTCCCTACATGGACTTTATGAAACGGGAACTCCTCGCCCAGCGTCCGCCTGCCAACATTATGAATGTTTTAAAAAATAACTAACGATTATCGAAATGAACAAAACTTATATGACTATCGCCCTGATGTCGCCCCTGGTTTGCACGGCAGCCATGGGTGCCAAGAAGGCGAAAGCCAACAATCAGCAGAAACCTAACGTCATCATCATCCTCGCCGATGACCTCGGCTACGGCGACCTGGGATGCTATGGTGCCAAGAACGTAGAGACTCCTAACGTAGATAAACTGGCCAAGCAGGGTATTCGCTTCACCGATGCCCACGCCATCGCTTCCACCAGTACCCCATCCCGCTACTCCCTGCTCACGGGTGAGTATGCATGGCGCCGACCAGGTACCGACGTAGCACCGGGCGATGCGGGAATGATTATCCAGCCTACCCAGTTTACCATAGCTGATATGTTCAAGAGCGTAGGCTATTCTACTTGTGCCATCGGTAAGTGGCACTTGGGCTTGGGTGCAGAAACAGGCAAGCAAGACTGGAATGCCCCATTGCCAGCAGCCCTTGCCGACATAGGTTTCGACCATCACTACATCATGGCAGCCACAGCCGACCGTGTGCCTTGTGTTTTCATCGAAGACGGCATGGTAGCTAACTACGATCCGTCGGTTCCTATCGAGGTAAGCTATTTCAAGAGCTTCCCTGGCGAACCTACCGGAAAGGACAATCCTGAGTTGTGCTATAATATGAAGTCGAGCCACGGCCACAATATGTCTATCGTGAACGGCATCGGCAGAATCGGTTATATGAAGGGTGGCGGTAAGGCATTGTGGAAAGACGAGAACATCGCCGACTCCATCACTACCCACGCCATCGACTTCATCAAGAAAAACAGCGATCATCCTTTCTTCCTCTATTTTGCCACCAACGATGTTCACGTGCCTCGTTTTCCACACCAGCGTTTCCGTGGAAAGAGCTGCATGGGTATGCGTGGAGACGCCATTGTGCAGTTCGACTGGTCTGTAGGTAAAATCATGGAGACATTGGATAAACTTGGAATTGCAGAGAATACTATCGTTTTGTTGACTAGTGATAATGGTCCTGTTGTAGATGACGGTTATCAGGATCAGGCAGAAGAGCTTTTGAATGGTCATAAGCCTGCAGGTCCTTGGCGTGGTAACAAATACAGTGCTTTCGAAGGTGGTACGGCTATTCCTGTTATCGTTCGTTGGCCAATGTCGGTAAAACCAAATCAGACTTCAGATGTTCTCATGTCACAGATTGACTTCATGGCATCCTTTGGTAATCTGATTGGTGCAACCTTCCCTAAAGGCAGTGCACCCGACAGCAAGAACCATCTTGGAAATCTGCTCGGCAACGATAACACCCATCGCCCATGGGTTGCAGAAATGTCAAATAATCATGTAATTTCTATCCGCACAAAAGAATGGAAATACATAGAACCAAATGATGGTTCTAAAATGATAAAATGGGGACCAAAGATTGAAACCGGCAACGATCCTAATCCTCAGCTCTATCGAATCTCTGACAATCTCTACGAGCAAAACAATGTAGCTGAAGCAAATCCTAAAGTTGTTTTCGAAATGCAAAATATATTGAGAAGAGTAAAATAATAGAAAATACAATGAAATAAATAAAAGTCAGGGCAGCGATGTTCTGGCTTTTATATATAAACACTAACTTTTATATATAAATCGAGTAGGAGGAAAACGAAGTAGTTTTTCTCCTACTTTCGTTTTCCGACCT
>ERZ1027188.56-NODE-56-length-49134-cov-22.140855_pt1 | contig 49134 bp, 42 predicted proteins | sample MGYA00519273_ERZ1027188 | MGnify/ENA primary metagenome ERZ1027188 (study PRJEB26926, sample SAMN06164623) | human gut metagenome | biome: ENVO:00009003; feature: ENVO:2100002; material: ENVO:00002003 | host: Homo sapiens | place: USA | collected 2012 ... | reverse complement strand
TGAAGTGGGTATAAGATGGAAAGAATAAGCCCTTATCCGAGGAGGTCTCACGGACGCATGGGTGAAGATGAATAATTCGATGTACAATGACGGAGTAAAGCTTGCCGTGAGAAGTCAGCAGAGGTCATAGTACCCAAGGCACGTGTGCTTATAGGGAAGGACTGAATCGTGCAGTGCAATAGTAAATGAATGTTACCTTGTGAGACACCTCATCAGATGTCCGAAAGGAACTCTCTATCCAAGACGATAGGACGGAATCCGACAATAGGATAGAAGTGATGCTACTCATAGGGATAGCTGAAAACAACTTGCCACACATCGCAAGATGAGAAAGCACGAAACCGCCGTATGCGGAACCGCACGTACGGTGGTGTGGGAGGTCGGTAAATGTGAAAATAGGAGCAAATGCCTTTTATGATTAGCATTTACCTCCTACCCGATCTTAAAAAGCTTGGTATCTTGAAAAATAGTTGTATCTTTGCACTTGGAAAGGTAACAAAATATGGAAAAAGTTAAGGAAGTACCATACGGAGTGGCTGATTTTGTCACGGTGATGGAGCAGAATTTGTATTATGTCGATAAGACGATGTTTATACCCGAGTTGGAGAAGCAGCCCCGTAATCTCTTCTTCATCCGTCCTCGTCGCTTTGGCAAGAGCACATTTTTGAGTATGCTCCACTCTTATTATGACTGTAATCAAAGCGCTAAGTTCCAATCACTTTTTGGCAATCTCTGGATAGGACAGCATCCTACGGAGTTGCAGGGCAAGTACCAGGTGCTTTTTCTCGACTTCTCGCAGGTAAGCGGTAATATCGATTCATTGGAGCGCAATTTCGACTTCTATTGTTCCGTTAAACTGGATGGTTTCATGCGCCGCTATGGTGAGGCTTATTCCGAGGAGACGAGAGAGAAGGTGCGCAAGGCTGAGTATGCCATGGATAAGTTGGCTTTTATTCATGATGAGGCTGCGCAGAAGGGATTTGATGCCATTAGGAAAATACTTTTTGACAGTGATGGTAACAGGCGAACGTACGAATTGGTCGGATAAATCGAAACGCCAGTTTGGTACGGATGATTGCTTTGTCAGAATAGATAAAGCTTATGTGTTCTGATCTTTGGTTATAAAAAAAACAAAAGTCCGATAAGAGTATGATGACGTAGCTCTTATCGGACTTTTTCTTTATAGAGTCTTTTATTATTTATCTTTAAACTATCTGATGGAACATTTGTTCGATTACTATCAGATAGAAAGCTATTCATTGATTAACAGATAGTAAGCGAGTGCCCAATCCTGATCGTTGGCAAAGGCATCGGCAAAGTGAGCCTTTTCGCCATTGATGCGCTTTGGATAAACAAAGGCACAGCTTCCTGTTCCGTCTTCGAAGACATTGCAGAGGTTGTTTCTTACGATTTCTTTCGCCATTTTCATATGCTGTTCTTTGCCTGTTGCCTTGGCATAATAGTAGTAGGCGCTGGCATTGATGCAGGTCCAGTACTGTGGGAAGGTATCGCCAAATACCTGGCGCTTGCCAAACCAGTAGCAGTCCCAGTGACGGATAGGAATCTCGTTGAGACGATAGTCTGGCTGGGTACCGCAGAGGTTTTCCACCAGGGGCATCATCTTTTCTGCACCTTTCAAGTATTGAGTGTCCTTGGTCTGAAGGTACATCTCTAAGAGAAACTGAGTGGCTGGGGCAACGATGGATTGCTCATAATTAACCTCCGATTTAGGGAAGCGCAAGCCGTTTCTCATAAAAACATCTGCTGTCTTGGAAAAATCTATCAAGAGATCATTATATTCTGCCATCATTCCTGCTTTTTTTAATGCCTTCAATCCTGTGGTCACAGGAATGTCAATGCAATAGAAACCGTATCCCGTATGATGATACAGGGCCTGCATCGTCTTGTATCCCCAGAGTGCATACTGCTTATCTTGAGTAATCTCATACATGTGGAAGAAGAAGTCGGCTGCCCACGCATAGTTGTAACCGCGGTTCCAGCCATCTTTTGTTACTCTGGAATAGGTGGTGAAATCTTCTGTCTGCAACTTTTCATGATAGAATTTGGCATAGCGGATGAGTGATTGTTTCAACTTTTCACTAGGATGTTTCATATACCATTTGGCAATAAGAATACCCATACCCACACGTTCTCTACCTTCATCGCAGTCGTAGCTCTTTCTTTTGTCATCATTCTTGTAGATGGCTTGTTTTTCGTTGTCATATACCATGTAGGCGCCATATCGGGCATCCTGCGGGTCATTCATCTGCTGATGATCGATGATGAAATTCACACGCTTATCTATCAACGTCTCATAGCTACTTACCACGAGAATGGTGGCATGCGTTCTTTCTACCTTATTATATATAAGGTCTATGCGCTGCTCGCCTAGTTCTTCTGCCTTGAAATAAGCATAATAACCCTTGGCATCCTTTCTGGTTTTGATGGCTTTTGGCTCAGAAGTAATCTTGCCGTTGCGCATATCCTTGCCCGTGATGGTAGCAGAGAGCGATCTCAGCTTGTTCTTCTCCAGATAAATCTTCACCTCTTCGCCCTGTTGATATACATATTTGTCGCTTTGGGCGATGGCACCACCGGCAGCCAGGAGTTTCTGATAGAAATCTTCCTTGCCTTTGTGCTCGAAAATCTTCCATGCGATGGTGTATGATTTTCCTGCTTTCAGGGTCATGTCAGGCAGATCCATGGCGATGACACCACGGAAGTTGGAGTTGGCATTCTCTTTCTTGCGCTCCCATTCCTCGTAATCTGGCAGGGAACCTTGGGTGAGCTCAAGCCCACGTTGCTGCCTTCTATGGTGATATTCTTGTCCTTTTCCTTTTTGTTCTTGGCTTTCTCTGTTAAGATACCATTAGCACCCATACGGATGGCGCAGGTATATGCTGCGTTATCGCCAGCCCAGATATGAGCATTGCAACGGTTGGTCATGCAGGTGGCAGCATCAGGATAGTTATCATTCCATGGGGTATAGATTCCCCAATCAGAAATCTGTGCTGCTGTCTTACCTGTATTCTTGAAGGTGTATTCCTCGAAGAGTTCACCATTCTTCAGGGTTCTATTTACGGAGATGCGGATGTCGCCTGCCTGATAAACGGGTTCTCCCTTCTGGCTGATAGGAGTCTGCCATTCCAGCTTTTGTCCGTTGACGGTCATAAAACCGAGGCCCCAGCCGTATTTGCCGGTTACCCATTTATACTGCTTGCCGTCTGGCGTGAGCACCCAGTTCATCTTCTGTGCATCGTTGTCGATGGCAAGTTGTGCGATGGCACCGGTGCTTGCATCGGTTTGGAATGTGATACCTTGGGCAAAGCTGTTGCCGAGACTCAGTGCCATCAGGCATGAGATGGCTGAGGTTCTTAAACTCAAAATGTTTGTTGCTGTTCGTTTGTTCATATAGCTTTTGTCTTTTGATGTTATTCGACTGCAAAAATAACTCTTTTTTGTGGATTTGTGTCTGTATTATCATTCAATTATCGCCTAATTTCATTCATCGTCTGCTATTCTGCATCTTCTGCTTTTTCCAGAAGGCAAGAACGGTCTTCATCCTTATGAGCAACAGATAAAAAGGGTGTGACTAATCAACTAGTCACACCCTTTTTCTGATTTCATGTTGTTCTGTTATATAAACAAGCTTCCTATCTGGAAGACCAGGGCTGATACTACCCATGCCAATAGCGTGGTGTAGCCGGCGGCAAAGCCTGTCCATTTCCAACTGCCCGTTTCGCCCTTGATGGCGGCTATCGTGGCGATGCAAGGGAAGTAGAGCAATACGAAGAGGAGGAAGCAATAGGCGGTGAGCGTTGCCTTCGCTGCTGCCTCAGCATCGCTGTAACCGTAGGTCTTCTTCAGGTCAGAAGTCATCTGCTTCTTCAAAACCTCATATTTTCCGTCTTCATCGTTGTAATCCTGATCGTCAGAGAAACTGTCGTTGTTGCTGTAGAGTACGCCCATCGTTGAGGCTACAATCTCCTTGGCACCTACACCGGATACCAAGCCCACATCCAGTTTCCAGTCGAAACCCTGTGGGGTAAAGATAGGCTCGATGGTCTTACCGATTCTGCCGATATAGCTCTGCTCCTGCTGAGCCTGGTTATCAAGTTCCTCATTGTGAGGGAAGTAACCCAAAGCCCAGACGATGATACTTGCCACAAGGATGATACCACCCATCTTCTTCAAGTACTGCTTACCCTTTTCCCAGGTATGGCGGCCTATCGCCTTCCAGGTAGGGAAGCGGTAAGGAGGCAGCTCCATTACGAATGGGGTATCTTCGCCCTTCACCACGAAACTGGCAAAGATGCGGCTCAATATCACGGCTAGGAAGATGCCGATGAGATAGAGCGATACCATGATGAGCGAACGGTATTGGATGGCAAAGAACGTTCCGATGACCATGATGTAGATTGGCAGACGAGCCGAACAGCTCATCAATGGCAATATCAGCATAGTAATCAGACGGGAACGTTGACTCTCGATGGTTCTCGTTGCCATTACCGCAGGTACGTTACATCCGAATCCCATAATCAGCGGAATGAATGACTTGCCATGCAGGCCCATCTTGTGCATCAGCTTGTCCATGATGAAGGCGGCACGAGCCATATATCCCGAATCCTCCATATAAGAGATGAAGAAATACAGAATCAGAATCTGTGGCAGGAATACGATGACCGCACCAACACCACCAATCACACCATCTACCAGCATATCCTTTACAGGGCCATCCGGCATTGTATTGCTGATGAATTCTCCCAGCCATGCCACGCCGTCCTCAATCCATCCCTTAGGGATTTCGCCCAGTACGAAGGTGGCTGAGAACATGATGAACAGCAGGAGAATGAAGATAGGGAATCCTACATATTTATTGGTCAGGATGCTGTCGATGAGGTGGGTTACCTGATAGGTATCCTTTGCCTTGCCCGGTTCGTAGCCTGCCTCCTGCAATGCGCCATGGATAAATCCGTATTTAGCATCCATGATGGCGGTTTCGCTATCCTCCAGGGTCTCTTCCTTCACGCGCTTGGCAGCCTCATCACGGGCTGAGAAGATTTCCTTGGCCGATTTCAGATGACTTACATATTCCTCTGCGTGCTTATCATTCTCCAACAACTTGATGGAGAGGTAACGTGTAGAGTAGCGCTGGCGGATGGAATCATCTGCCTTCAGATATTTCTGGATATGCTCGATGCCGTGCTCTATCTCATGTCCGTGGTTGATGTGGATATGGCGATAGTGAGCGCTGGAATCTTCCTTGCCTTCGTAGAGTTCGATGATGGTCTCGAAGAGCTTATCCACGCCTCGACCGTTGGTGAAGACGGTAGGAATCATCGAGATACCGAAGAGTTCGCCCAGTTTGTCGTAGTCGATGTTATCGCCACGTTTTTCGGTTTCATCAAACATGTTGAGGGCACAGACCATGCGGATGTGCATGTCTATCAACTGGGTGGTGAGATAGAGGTTGCGCTCCAGGTTGCTGGTGTCGATAACGTTGATGACGATATCCGGTGTATGCTCGATGAGCTGCTTGCGCACATAAAGCTCTTCCGGTGAATAGGCAGAAAGGGAATAGGTGCCCGGCAAATCTACCAGGTTGAAGTGATAGCCGTTGTATTCGGCTTCGCCCACCTTGGCATCCACGGTTACGCCGCTGTAGTTGCCCACACGTTCGTGAGCACCCGATGCGAAGTTGAACAATGAAGTCTTTCCGCAGTTTGGATTTCCCACCAGTGCCACGTTGATGACGCGGTGGAGTCTTTCTGCTTCCTGTTCTGCCAAGGCTTCGTTGCTGGCATTGTCTTTTCTTTCAGCCACGAGCATCTTGTCGCCGAGCGCAGGCTCGTCGCTATCGTTGGAATCTACTACTTTAGAGTCAATTACCTGTTGGCGGTCTTCTTCTTCCGTCTTGCTGAGCTTTGCATCGTTCTTGGCTTCATCAATGGAAACCACCTCGATATGGTCAGCTTCGCTGTGGCGGAGTGACACCTCGTAACCCATAATCTTGTATTTCACAGGGTCCTGGAGTGGGGCATTGAGCAGGACATCTACCTTCTTGCCCTTGATGAATCCCATCTCGATGACTCTCTTGCGGAATCCACCGTGACCGGATACCTTGACGATGACGCCGCTTTCACCTGTTTTAAGTTCTGATAATTTCATATATCTTTCCTTGAATTAACTTTGTTTTCTTTTAAAACTGGCTTTATTGCCAGCTTTTTTTCTTTTCGACTGCAAAAATACTAATAATTATTTGCAACTCGGTAGCAATGGTGTTATTTAAAATAAAAATACCTAGAAATGATGAGAGTATCACCAAATCTAGGTATTCTTATCATTATTTATGATGATGGATGTTCCTATACCTTAATTATATATAGAGAACATCATCATTTCTTATGAATCATTCTTTATGCCTGCATGTTTCTGCCATGGCAGTTCTTGAACTTCTTACCGCTACCGCATGGGCATGGATCGTTAGGACGAGGCATGCGCTCTGCACGGTATGGAGTGCGGTTTACTTCTGCGTTCTCGCGAGTATCCTGGTTGGCTGCTGCCTCCTGAGCTGCACGCTCTGCATCGATGTCAACCTTGCTCTCTACGTAGTTCTGCTGGGTGTGCTGCTCTGGTGCTGCTTCCTGAACCTGCTGCTCCTGTTCCATTACTGGAATCTGTCCACGCATCAGGATGCTGCTGATACGGTCGTACATGTCGTTGATCATGCCGTCCCAGATCTTGGCACTCTCCAGCTTGAAGATCAACAAAGGATCCTTCTGCTCGTAGCTGGCGTTCTGTACAGAGTGACGAAGTTCGTCGAGCTTGCGGAGGTTCTCCTTCCAGTCGTCATCAATCATCTGGAGGACAACGTTCTTCTCGAATTCCTTCACAACGCTCTTAGCCTCGCTCTCGTAAGCCTCCTTCAGGTTGCATGCGATGTTGTACATGCGCTTGCCGTCTGTGATAGGCACCATGATGCGCTCATACATAGTACCCTGGTTCTCATAAACCTGCTTGATGATAGGCATGGCTGTAGCCTGAATGCGCTCAGTCTTGCGTTTGAATACTGCCATAGCCTCCTGGAAAGCACGCTCAGCCAGCTCGTCGCGTCTGCCGTTCTCGTACTCATCCTCTGTGAATGGAATCTCCATAGCAAGAATCTTCAGGAACTCTTCCTTAGCACCGGTGAAGTCGTTGTTGTTGACGATGTTCAATACACGGTCCCAGATGATGTTGGCGATATCCATACCGATACGCTCACCCATCAAGGCGTGGCGACGCTTCTCGTAGATAACGGTACGCTGACGGTTCATCACGTCATCATACTCCAGGAGGTGCTTACGGATACCGAAGTTGTTCTCCTCAACCTTGCGCTGAGCACGCTCGATGCTCTTGCTGATCATTGGGCTTTCGATACGCTCACCATCCTCGAAACCGAGACGGTCCATTACCTTGGCGATACGCTCTGAAGCGAACAGACGCATCAGCTTATCCTCCAATGATACGTAGAATACTGAAGAACCTGGGTCACCCTGACGACCGGCACGACCACGGAGCTGACGGTCTACACGACGGCTCTCATGACGCTCTGTACCGATGATGGCAAGACCACCAGCAGCCTTTACCTCAGGAGTCAGCTTGATATCGGTACCACGACCTGCCATGTTGGTAGCGATGGTTACGGCACCCTTACCATTTACTGAGCGACCTGCCTCGGCTACGATCTGAGCCTCCTGCTGGTGCAACTTGGCGTTCAATACATTATGAGGAATGTTGCGCATCTTCAACATCTTGCTCAACAACTCTGAAATCTCCACAGATGTGGTACCTACCAATACTGGGCGGCCTGCATTACGTGTCTCCTCGATTTCGTCGATAACGGCACGATACTTCTCGCGGGCTGTCTTGTATACACGGTCATCCAAGTCCTTACGCAGGATAGGACGGTTGGTAGGAATCTCCACTACATCCAGTTTGTAGATGTCCCAGAACTCACCTGCCTCTGTGCTTGCTGTACCTGTCATGCCGGCGAGCTTGTGATACATACGGAAGTAGTTCTGAAGAGTGATGGTAGCGAAGGTCTGGGTAGCAGCCTCTACCTTTACATGTTCCTTAGCCTCAACAGCCTGGTGTAAGCCATCGCTCCAACGGCGACCTTCCATGATACGACCTGTCTGCTCGTCAACGATCTTTACCTGACCGTCCATGACAACATACTCGTCGTCCTTATTAAACATGGTGTAAGCCTTCAGCAACTGCTGCAAGGTGTGAACACGCTCGCTCTGTACACCATAGTATGCCAGATACTCATCCTTCTTGTCGAGGCGAGTCTGGTCGTCCAGGTCTGTACGTGCTTCCAATTCACTCAATTGGGATGTGATATCAGGCAAAACGAACAGTTCCTTGTCGTTAACCTGCTTAGCCAGCCAGTCTGTACCCTTGTCGGTAAGGTCGGCTGAATTCAACTTCTCATCAACAACGAAGTACAATGGTTCTACAGCCTTAGGCATCTCACGGTTGTTGTTGGCCATGTAGTACTCCTCAGTCTTCAGCAAGCCAGCCTTGATACCTTCTTCAGAGAGGTACTTGATCAATGGCTTGTTCTTAGGCAAAGCCTTGTAAGAACGGTAGAGTGAGAGGAAACCTTCCTCAAGCATCTGCTGGTTCTTGTTCTTTGTTCCCTCAGTAATCTTCTGCTTAGCCTCAGCGAGCAACTCGGTAGCCTGCTTGCGCTGTACCTCGTAGAGCTTCTCTACCAGTGGCTGATACTGCTCGAACATCTGGTCGTCGCCCTTTGGAATTGGACCGGAGATAATCAATGGAGTACGGGCATCATCAATCAACACGGAGTCAACCTCATCGACGATAGCGTAGTTGTGCTGGCGCTGTACCAAATCGCTAGGGTTGGTAGCCATGTTGTCACGCAAGTAGTCGAAACCGAACTCGTTGTTGGTACCGAAGGTGATATCAGCCATATATGCCTTGCGACGAGCGTCAGAGTTAGGACGATGCTTGTCGATGCAATCTACAGAGAGACCGTGGAACATATAGAGAGGGCCCATCCACTCAGAGTCACGCTTGGCCAAGTAGTCGTTCACGGTAACGACGTGAACACCATTACCAGTCAGGGCATTCAGGAAGATAGGAGTTGTACCTACGAGAGTCTTACCCTCACCGGTAGCCATCTCGGCAATCTTACCCTGGTGGAGAACGACACCACCGAAGAGCTGAACGTCGTAGTGGATCATTTCCCACTTCATATCGTTGCCACCGGCTGTCCAGTGGTTGTGATAGATAGCCTTGTCGCCATCGATGGTAACGAAGTCGTTCTTTGGATCAGAAGCCAGTTCGCGGTCGAAGTCAGTAGCAGTAACTACTGTCTCCTCGTTCTCTGCGAAACGGCGGGCGGTATCCTTTACGATAGCGAACACCTGAGGCAATACCTCGTTGAGGGCGATTTCATACTTGTCGAGAGCTTCCTGCTCCAACTTGTCAATCTGGTTGAAGATACCTTCACGCTCATCGATAGGAGTGTCTTCAATCTTAGCTTTGAGTTCGGCAATCTTAGCCTTCTCTTCCTTAGCGTACTCTTGTACGTACTTCTGGATTTCTTTTGTTTTTGCACGGAGTTCGTCATTGCTCAAGGCATTCATCTTAGGATATTCTGCCTTGACTTTCTCTACGATTGGCTGGATCAACTTCATATCGCGAGTTGACTTGTTGCCAAACAATGACTGAAGAATTTTGTTAAAGTTCATTGTATATTTATTTTTTATTATTATTCGATGTATGATATATGAATAGGAGAAGTTAAGGAGTTAAAGGAGTTCTGGCAAATGTGCTCTGTCAGTCCTTTTTCTTCTTCTGCTTTTTCCTGTTCTTTGTTTACTAGCTTGCAAAAATACAAAAAATATCTGTAAATCTGCAATATTTTTCCGATTATTGCCCTTTCTGGCAGCATTTCTTGCTTGTTTTGCTGTCAGAAAGCAAATAATCAGCAGTTTGGCCCTCGAATAACGATGCTCCCGTATGGTGCCATATACTTATGTGCAATAACGGGATAAAAATAAATATGTGAATGTGAATCTGTCAGAATGTCAGTATTTGCCGCTATAATGATAGCCGGCTGATGGTAGTGATATTCTGTGCTGCTTTCATACTCGGAAGCCTGCTTGATGGCTTTCAGGACATAGAGGATGTCCTCCTCCAATGCCTTCGCTTCCGGTTGTTGGATGAATTCATCGTAGGATATATCCGTAAGCGCAAACTTCAGCGCCTGCTGATAAGTCTGCGCCTCCATGCCAGTTGCCGCAAGGACAACCAAAAGGGCTGTGATATATCTGTTTACCATCATTTTGTTGTTTCTTGTTTTCTTTTGTTTCTATAAAATTTATTGTGTACGTATTTGTGCAATCCGTAGCTGTTAAGTTCTAGCATGGTTGACTTGATACCGTTTCTAATCAGCAAAGTACATGCCAAAATGCTTATGCCCTCTGCATAGGTCTGCCAGATTTGCAGGAACAGCGACAGCAGAAGCAGCCAGCCATAAAGCTCGAAATACCAATACTGCTTGCCCCTTCTCATCTTTTTCGTTACTTTCCATACGAAGATGAGGTTCAATGGGTTGAGGATGAGTATCTGGAAATTAAGCTGTACTGTAGGGTGCTGGGAAAATACCATCGCCAGGAGGATAAGACCCGGTAATCCGGTGAGTACCAGTAGGGTGGTGTCTAGCCACCATAGATTCTTCTTGCGATAAATCTCCAGGATAGTAAGAACAGCTATGACAAGCGCAAAGCCTATTGCGACTTCTTGTGGGGTGATTCCACTAGCTTGCTCTACATTCTCCTGACTGACTGGTGGTATTACATAAAAGGTACTGTCTACCAAGGTGATAAAACCGTTTGATGTGACAGGACTGACACCGTCTTCTACCGAAGATTCGTTGACAAAGTCTTTTCTTCCCTCCGTTGCAAAATCCTTGCTCAGGTTATCAGGCAGGAATTCCCAGTTTCTTCTCTCTAAATCAGAGTCTGCGTATACACCTAAAAGAAGGTCGTTTCCAAATCTCGCCCAATGGTCTTGCCCATTGAGCTTATGTATCTCTTCTCTGTATGAAGTACGGACATTGTTGTCTTTGAAGTTGGTGTTGCTGTAGCCTATGTTGGTGAGTATCATCTCTCGGGCACGGGTGGTACAGTTGTCATAGAAGAAATTGTATCTGTACGTGCGGTTCTCTGGCTTGGCATTTTCTTCTATGGCACGCAGAATCTTCAGCTTCTCCTGTCTTGAGAGCTGGAGACGTTGTTGTCTTACCCATCTGCCTTCTGCTGAATATTCCGCAATGAAGTCGCTCATTGGGAATATGCCAATCTGGTAGTCGGTAAGTCCGAAGACGAATCTGAGCACAAAGAAAGGCTGTTTGAAACTGAACATACCCCAGTTGACGGCAACATCGCTGTCATGAACTTTATCTTGGATGCGCAAAGCGGTATGTCCATAGTACGACCACACTTCCTGACCAGGGCCACAAGTAAGAAGTGATATATCTACTGAGTCGAGCCAATTCGTGGCGTTTTCAAAGGCACGACAGTTCTGCACAGAAATATCAGACGTATAATTGCCTGAAAAATCCTGTGCAATCATCTTAGAAGTTAAATTGGTTAAAATAACGGCTAAAATGACTCCGAAAATATGCTTAAAACGTTTCACGATGCAAAAATACCTTATTATTTTCAATTATCCTTCTTTTTTCTAGATTTTTTTTAATACTTTTGCACTCTGAATATAAATTTGACGGTTTTATATATAAATGAGAAAGATTTTTATGGCAGTCCTCATGTTGGGGGCGACTCTTTTAGCAAATGCCCAAAGTGGTACCAATTCTCCATACAGCCAGTATGGTTTAGGCGTGTTGTCTGACCAGACTTCCGGCTTCAATCGTGGTATGAATGGTGTGGGCCTTGGTTTTCATGAGCATAATCAGGTGAATTATCTGAACCCTGCTTCCTATGCATCTCTCGATTCCATGACCTTCATCTTTGATGCTGGTATCTCTGGTCAGATTACTAACTTTGAGGAGAACGGAGTGAAGAAGAATGCCAATAATTCCAATTTCGAGTATGTGGTAGCCGGTTTCCGTCTTTTCCGTCATCTCGGAATGAGTTTCGGTGTGGTTCCTTTCACTAATATTGGATATGATTATTCTTCTTCTGATTGGGTAAATGCATCTGATAAGGATGTCTATTATACCAATACCTTCCATGGTGAGGGTGGTTTGCATCAGGCTTATGTCGGTGCTGGTTGGGAACCAATCAAGGGACTCTCGGTTGGTGCCAATATTTCCTATCTTTGGGGTGATTATACCAAATATATCACCAATAGCTACAGCAATGCATATTATAAGACTTTGACCAGAACTTATAATTCGAAGATAAACAGCTACCGTCTGGATTTTGGTGCTCAGTATACACAGCAGGTTACCAAGAAAGACTGGGTGACAGTGGGTGCAACCTTTACTCCTGGACATAATCTGGGAGGTTCTGCTGATATGAACATTATTTCTAGTAATGCTCAGACCAATACTTCGGATACCATTCCGTTCTCTATAAGCAAGGCTCATAGTCTGCCGACCATGTATGGTGTTGGTTTGATGTGGAATCATAGCAACCAGTGGAAGGTAGGTCTTGATTATACGCTTCAGAAGTGGGGTGCAGAAGGTTATCCTACTTTCGAAATGAAGAACAATGAAGCTACTTATAGCCTGAAAGACGGTATTTACAAAGATAGAAGTAAGTTCAATTTCGGTGCTCAGTATTGCTACAATGAGCGTGACCGTGCTTTCCTGAAGCGTGTTCAGTATCGCTTGGGTGCCAGCTATGCTACTCCTTATTATAAGATGAATGGGGTAGATGGTCCAAAGGAAATATCAGTGAGTGCCGGTTTCGGCATTCCTATCATGAACAGCTATAATAGTCGTTCTCTCCTGAACATCAGTGGTCAGTGGGTCAAGAACTCAGCTGATGGCTTGATTAAGGAGAATGTTTTTCGAATCAATATCGGTCTGACATTCAATGAAGGCTGGTTTAAGAAGTGGAAGATGCAGTAATTCTTTGCTGCATCTCTTCTGCGTTCATATAGATAATACATATCTCGCACGTATATATAATAATGTATAAGCTAAGAAACTCTTTTCTGATAGGAATATTGATGTCCATGATTCTGGCTGGTTGTCAGGAGCAGGTGGAGCATACGGCAGCTGCTATCCATGCCAAGGATTCGGTTGCCATGATGACGTCGTATGGTGTCAATACCCTTATCAGTGATTCCGGAGTGATCAAATATCGTATTGTGACTGAGCGATGGGAAGTAAATACCAATCGCAATCCTTCCCGTTGGATTTTCAATAAGGGACTTCTGCTCGAACAGTTTGACGAGAAGTTTCATATCAATAGCTATATCCAGTGTGATACAGCCTATTATTTTGATCAGCAGCGTGTTTGGAAATTATATGGTCGAGTGAGAATTCTGACCAAGGATGGCTTGCGCTTCAGCAGCGAACAGCTTACCTGGGACGAGAACAGACACGAGATTTCCAGCAATGTATTCAGTAAGTTAATCACACCGGAGCGTACCCTTCAGGGTACCCATTTCTGGAGTGATGAGAAGATGACTCGCTATTTTGTCAGCAATTCTAAAGGTAGTTTTGAAAAGGGTGACTTTGGCGGGAATGATTCTGGAGCTGCTCCTGCTCCAGGTGATTCTACTGCTGCACCTATCCGCCAGCAGGCTACACCTGTTAGGGCGACGACTATCCCTATCATGCATTAAATTATAGAATAAATGGAACAGGTTGATTTAAGTCTTATCGTTGGTATAATCATTACGATGGTTTTCTCTGCTTTCTTCAGTGGTATGGAGATTGCCTTTGTTTCCTCCAACCGTATGTTGGCGGAAATGGATAAGGAGAAAAACGGTCTTACGCAACGTTTGATTTCTTTATTTTATAACCATCCTAACGGCTTCGTCAGCACGATGCTGGTGGGCAATAATATTGCCCTCGTCGTGTATGGTATTCTGATAGCCAGACTGTTTGATAATACTATCTTCAGCGGGATGGATGCGGCCTTTACGGTGCCGGCTGATACCATTCTTTCTACCTTGATCGTCTTGTTTACTGGCGAGTTCTTGCCCAAGACTCTTTTCAAGGCCAATCCTAACCGCCTGCTTGCCATCTTCAGTCCCATAGCCTATCTATGCTATGTGGTTTTGTGGCCGATAAGCAAGTTCAGTACCTTCTTGAGCAAGGTTCTGCTTCGCCTGGTGGGCATGAAGATGGATACTGAATCGGGAGATGAGGGCTTTTCCAAGGTGGATCTTGACTATTTGGTTCAGTCGAGCATTGATAATGCTACCAATGAAGATGAAATTAATGATGAAGTCAAGATATTTCAGAATGCGCTCGACTTCAGCGATACCAAAGTACGTGACTGTATGGTTCCACGTACAGAAATCCAGGCAGTAGAGAAGAATACGTCTTTGGAGGAATTGCGTCAGAAATTCATAGAAAGCGGTAACTCGAAAATCATTGTATATGAGGAGGATATAGATCATATCATCGGCTATATCCATAGCTCGGAACTCTTCCATAATCCTGTGAAATGGCAGGATCATGTGCGCACTTTGCCTTTTGTTCCTGAAACGATGCAGGCGCAGAAGCTGATGCAGACTTTCCTTCAGCAGAAGAAGTCGCTCGGTGTGGTAGTAGATGAGTTCGGCGGTACCAGCGGTCTGGTGAGTCTGGAGGATATCGTAGAGGAAATCTTTGGCGATATTGAGGATGAGCATGATGCAGAAAAGTATGTTGCCAAGCAGACGGATGATGGGGATTACCTGTTGTCAGCTCGACTGGAAATTGATAAGGTGAACGAGAAGTTTAATCTCGATTTGCCTGATAGTGATGACTATATGACCGTGGGTGGCTTGATACTTCATGAGTATCAGAGTTTTCCTAAGTTGAACGAAGTCATTAAGTTCAATCACTTTGAGTTTAAGATAATCAAGTCTACTTCTCGTAAAATAGAGTTGGTTAAACTTCATATTTTAGGTTAAAACTGAGCTTCGGCTCAGTTTTTTTTATGTTTTTCGTTATCAGTTTTAAAAAAGCTAATGAAAAATTCCCTATTCTCGTTTATTTTTTGTAATTTTGCAGACAATTGGCTAGTTTTAAGGATTTGAGAATCCTCATCATTCTTATGGCGATGCTAACTTAATAATAAGAAAATAAAAATAAAATAAAAATTAAAAACGTAATGGCAGCATTAGGAACAATTAGAAAAAGAGGCGTCATTCTGGTATGTATTATCAGTTTTGGCCTTTTCGCCTTCATTGCCGAAGAAGCTTTCCGTTCATGTGATTCTGCAAAGAACAATGAGCGTCAGCAGATTGGTGAGGTATATGGCGAGAAAATCAGCGTGCAGGAATTCCAGAAGCTCGTTGATGAGTACACAGAAGTTATTAAAATGCAACAGGGTCAGGAGAATCTTCCTGAGCAGCAGATGAATCAGATTAAGGACATGGTGTGGAACACTTATGTTCAGAATCAGATGATTGCTAAGGAAGCTGGCAAGCTCGGCTTGACAGTTACTGACGCTGAGCTTCAGGACATCTTGAAGACTGGTACCAACCCAATGCTTCAGCAGACTCCTTTCGTTAACCAGCAGACTGGTCGTTTCGATGTATCTGCTCTCCAGAAGTTCTTGGCTGATTATAAGACTCAGAAGGCTAACCCAGCCAACGCTCAGTTGATGGATCAGTATACCAAGATTTACAACTACTGGTCATTCATCGAGAAGACTCTTCGCCAGCAAACTTTGGCTCAGAAGTATCAGGCTCTTCTTGCTCACTGCTTCATTTCAAATCCTGTAGAGGCTAAGATGGCTTTCAAGGAGGAGAATGAGGAGAGCCAGATTCAGTTGGCTGCTTTCCCTTATTCTGATATCCAGGACGATAAGGTAAAGGTTGAGGAGAGTGATTTGAAGGCTAAGTATGATGAGTTGAAGGCTCGTTTTAAGCAGCCTGTTGAGACTCGTGACATCAAGTATGTAGACATCGAGGTGATGGCTTCTGCTGCTGACCGTGCAGCTCTCAACAAGGATTTCGCTGGTTTCCAGACACAGCTCGCTGCTGCAGCTGATCCTGCAGAGGTTGTTCGTAAGGCTGCTTCTACTGTATCTTATCTTGGTATTCCTGTCAGCAAGGAGGCTTATCCTTCTGATATCGCAGCTGTTTTGGATTCTATGGCAGTAGGTTCAACTTCTGCTGTAAAGGCTAATACTGCTGATAATACTTTGAACATCGTTAAGTTGGTTAGCAAGCAGCTGTTGCCAGACTCAGTACAGTATCGCGTAATCCAGGTAGCTGCTAATTCTGTAGCAGAGGCTAAGACCAAGGCAGACTCTATCCAGGGTGCTATCGCTGGCGGTGCTGATTTCGAGGTTATCGCTAAGAAGTACGGTCAGACTGGTGAGAAGGCTTGGATGACAACAAAGCAGTATGAGTATGCTCAGACTATGGACAAGGACAACAAGGCGTTCATCAATACATTGAATACAGCTTCTGTCAACTCTCTTAACCAGCTCCAGTTGGGTCAGGGTTACGTAGTTCTTCAGGTTCTTGACCGCAAGGCAATGGTTAACAAGTATGTTGCTGCAGTCATCAAGAAGACTATTGATTTCTCACAGGGCACATATCGTACAGCTTACAACAAGTTCTCTAGCTTCGTTAGCGGCAACCAGGCTTCAGCTGATTTGTTGAAGAATGCTGCTGGCAATGGTTACAAGGTTCAGGAGTTGAAGGATATGACAACAGCTTCTCATTATGTAGCTAATATCCATTCAACCCGTGAGGCATTGAAGTGGATCTTCGAGGCTAAGGAAGGTGAAGTTTCTCCTCTCTATGAGTGTGGCGACAACAACCACCTTTTGGTTGTAGTACTTAACAAGATTCATCGCATTGGTTACCGCGACTTGAGCGATCCTGATGTAAAGGAGATGGTAAAGGCTGAGGTTATCAAGGACAAGAAGGCAGAACAGTTGATGGCTAAGGTAAACGGCGTAAAGAGCATCGCAGCTGCTAAGGCTAAGGGTGGTAAGATTTCTTCTGTAAACCAGATTACTTTCGCTGCTCCTACATTCATTGCAGCAACTGGTGCTAGCGAGCCTGCTCTTTCTGGTGCTGTTTCTGCAACAAAGAAGGGTGCTTTCTCTGCACATGCTGTTAAGGGTAATGCTGGTGTTTACCTCTTCCAGGTTACTAACAAGTCTAACCGTCCTGTTAAGTTCGATGAGAAGACATACGAGCAGAAGTGTCGTCAGAAGTCTATGCAGTATGCTGGTAACTTCATGAATGAGCTTTATATGAAGGCTCACGTAGTGGACAACCGCTACTTGTTCTTCTAAAGAATAAAAAATCATTTAGTAAATCAATAATAGGGGATATACCATTCATCAGGTATATCCCTTTTTCTTTTGACTGTTCTTTGACGTCAATGGCTTTCCTTATACCGTATAGGACTTTGTTCTTTCTGAGTAACAGTTTCTTTTCTCTCAGAATGGCTTTCCTTTTATACAGAGATAGTCTTTCGGTTAGATAGGAAAAGTTGTCGTTTTATATAGGAATAGTTCTTCTAAAAGCTAGCTCTCTCGTCCGCACATCAGCTGTTATGCACCCGTACAACAGCTGTTGTGCGGTCGTCTGACAGCTGATGTGCGCTTGTCTTCCATCTGTTGTGAGATAAAAAGACAGCGGGTGTATCAACTTTAAGAGTGATACACCCGCTGTCATATTTTGGACTTGGTTGGAACTGTTGGATTATCCGCGACTCCACCAGTGTTTCTTTTTAGGAGTCTCCTGATCTGCGCAGTATTTCTGCTTTAATACTCTGCGGTAGCTGGTATGGTTGGTGATAATCTGATAAATCTCTCCCCAGTCTGGCAGTCCACCGATACCACGGTCGTCGATAAACCAGTCTGCCTTCAGCTTTCTAGAGAAGTGATTGTTGTTCTCGAGACTTTCCTCCGGATAGTCCTTGTTGACAGCCCAGAATTCAACTCCACGCTCTCTGCACCATTCTACAGCCTCATCCAGGAGCTTGCCTTCGCGTACGCTCCAGAGAATGAGTTTGTGGTGGTCTTTTATCAACAGCTTCAATGTTTCTGTTGCGAAAGGTAACTCTGTACCAATCTTTGGGTACTCATGGGTTACGATAGTACCGTCAAAATCTACTGCTATTGTTGCCATAGTCTTTATATCTTTTAATCTAAAAGAGTCTTCCTATAAAAAATATAGAAAGACTCTCTTTATATAAATAGTTTAATGATTCAATATTCAATTACTTCTTGATACTTGTGTCGTTGGCATTGCCGTAATGACTGTTGCTATAGTTGCCGTAGCTACCATACTGTCCGTAAGTTCCATACTTTCCATACTTTCCGTACTTTCCGTATGAACCATAGCTTCCATAGTTACCATACTTGCCATATTTGCCATATTTGCCCACTCCGTAGTAGAAACTGTGTTTCTTCTTTGAGAGGTCAACGCCGTTGAGCACGAGGCACATGTTAGGCAATTTGTTTTCGGCACTCAAGCCGTTGATCATTCCGAAGCTTGCCTTTGGAGTATAGTCTGCACGGCAAACATATACGCAGAGGTCTGCCAGACGACCGAGCTGCAAACTATCATTTACCAGACCCACAGGAGCCGTATCGAGAATGATATAGTCGTAATGCTGCTTCAGCTGGTTGATGATGTCGTCAAGACTTGCTCTTGTTACCAACTCACCTGGATTAGGAGGTACAGGACCAGCCATCAGAAGGTCGAGCTTGCTGTTTACGCCAGATGAGAGAATCTGGTTCTGGATGTCTTCCCAAGAGTTGTGGTCTCGTACAATCAGGTTGGTGATACCGTTATGGTGGTTGTCTATCTGGAACAACTCAGCCAGACGCGGCTTACGGATGTCAAGACCCACCATGATGACCTTCTTGCCTAACAAGGCGAGGGAGATACCGATGTTTGAAGCTACGAATGTCTTTCCTTCGCCTGAAGTAGAAGAGGTAAACATTATCACCTTCTCATCGCTCTTCAGTATAAACTGAATATTGGTACGTAAGCCTCGGAAGATTTCCTCCATCAGGTTGTTGACATTCTGGTGAACCACAATATCAGCCTTTCCTTCCTTCTTGGCAGCATCACTGGCAACAGGGATGTCTGCTATGACTGGAATCTGTGTCAACTTAATGACATCTTCATGACCTTCAATCTTGTACTTGAAGAACTCAATAAGGAAGAGGATGCCTGCAGGAATTGCCAAGCCGAGAACCAATGCTATGAGCATGATGATTGAGCTCTTTGGGCTCACCTTGCCGATAAAGGAAGGTGCATCGATGATCTTGCCCTTATCTGCTGTTGCAGCCAGGGAGATAGAGTTCTCTTCTCGTTTCTCAAGCAGCATGAGGTAAAGACCAGACTTTACTTCCTGTTGGCGGCCAATCTGTGTCAGAACTCTTTCCTGCTCTGGTGAGTTGCCGATTTGTCCTGCATATTCTGCAGCCTGCTTAGCGATGCTGTTGCGCTGTATCTCCATGCCCAACTTAGCTTGTCTCATGGCACGTTTGATAGATGTTGTGAGTGCATCCAACTGTGCGGTCAGAGGAGTTACTGTAGGAGAAGTCTCGCTGGCTGCATGCAAGGCGTTGTTGCGATCCAGGGCTATTTTGTTGTACTGGTTGATGAGTTCTGTTGAACTTTCATCAGTCAAACCTACGTTGGATGGGATAGGCTGATATTTGTTACCTGGCTCGTTCATGTACTTACCAAGCTCGTTCAGCAATTCTACCTGGGTATTGGCATCCTGAAGCTTTTGAGCATAAGCGTCAGAGTTTGCGATGGTAGCTGTAGCGTTCAGCTTCATCTCAATCACCTTGTTGCGCTTCTTGTAGCTTTCGAGCTGTCCTTCTGTATTGCCCAGCTCCGCATTGATCTTTTGCAAACGGTTGTTGATGAATTGCTCTGTGCGGTAGGCAATTTCGTTCTTGTCTTCGTTTGCCTGACGGTTGTAAACCTTGAGGAGTGTATTCAGATAGTCTAAAGCTCTCTGAGGGTTTTCGTCGTTCAATACGAGTTCTGCAATCGTTGTAGTCTTGGATGTCTGACTGACAGTCAGGTTCTTTGTATACTGCTTGGCAGCCATTTCCGGCGAGACAATGACAGCTTTCAGTACTTCTCCATCTTCCAGTTTGTAAATCTTGCTAGGAGTAAAGGTCAGCGTACCCACTCTTGTGCTGATAGTTGCTGGCAGACGGTCGAAAGTTTTCTCAAATTCACTGGTCTCTTTTTCGAAAGAGAAAGCATCAATAGGTAAATTGTATGTACCCTTGACGTGATACTTTGTACCTTCCTTTTCGATGCTGAGCTTGATAGGAGCGTTCAGCTTCTTGAGATGTGGCAGATCCAGGTCTACTGATACTTCCTGCTCTTTATATACCAGAGGGTCCTTGAAAGCGCTCTTATGATAGTAGTTAACGTATATTTTCATATCGTGAACTGCGAGTTGAGCCAAGTCATGAGCCGACAAAATCTCAATCTCGTTATCAATACCATTAGAGTTTGACATAAAGCCGAGGTTGGCAGCACTTTGAATCATGCTGCTACCCAAACTACCTCTGCGTTTGCTGTCATCATCGTCTTTAATGAGTACCTTGGTAGATGCTTGATAGGCTGGAGTAGCATATCTCAGGTAAAGATAGCCTAAGCCCAGGCAAACGATAAGAGAGAGTACGAACCATTTCCAGTTGAGAATCAGATTTGTATAAATCAACTGAAAGTCAATGGCAGATTTCTCTTCCTGTTCCTGAACTGCGCCTTCTAATTGTAAGTTCTTGTTCTCTTCCATTATTCTTTTAATGTTGTTATTTGAATTATACCTTATTATATATTATCCCAACCACTTCTATGAAAGTGGCAAGAATACTGATAGATTCATTTTTATTATTTGCCCAAAGCTAGTTCCTGCAAATATTTTCCATATCCGTTCTTTTGCATAGGTTCTGCAAGTTTCAACAGCTGTTCTTTGTTAATCCAACCTTGTTTAAATGCAATTTCTTCCAGACATGCTACTTTCAGTCCCTGTCTCTTTTCGATCACTTCAATGAACGTACTTGCTTCTGACAAACTGTCGTGAGTACCGGTGTCCAACCAGGCGAAACCTCTTTGGAGAGTTCTTACTTTAAGTGTGTTGTCTGACAAGTAATGTTGGTTGACAGTAGTAATCTCCAGCTCGCCACGTGCACTTGGCTTGATATGCTTGGCAACATCTACCACACTGTTTGGGTAGAAGTAGAGTCCTACAACCGCGTAATTGCTTTTTGGATGTTTGGGTTTTTCCTCAATACTGAGGCAATTGCCTTCTTTGTCAAACTCAGCAACACCGTATCTTTCCGGATCATTGACATAATAGCCGAAGACACTTGCCAATCCTTCTTCTGTAGCTTTTACGCTGGCTTTGAGAAGTCCGGTAAATCCGGCACCGTAAAATATGTTGTCGCCTAATACCAGGCAGACATTATCATTGCCGATGAATTTCTCACCGATAATAAAAGCCTGTGCCAATCCATCTGGAGATGGTTGTTCTGCGTATTCGAAATGTACTCCTAAATCGCTTCCGTCTCCAAGGAGACGTTTAAAACCAGGTAAGTCGAATGGTGTTGAAATAATAAGAATATCCTTGATTCCAGCCAGCATCAAAACTGATACCGGATAGTATATCATCGGTTTGTCGAATATGGGAATCAACTGTTTGCTGATTCCTTTAGTGATTGGATAAAGTCTGGTGCCAGACCCGCCTGCTAAAACTATTCCCTTCATATATCTTCTCTGTTGGAACACAAATATTAATTAACGTGGCAAAGGTACTAAAAATAATTGAAACTTGAATAGAAAAATCGATAAAATCGTTGTTTTTCCAAGAAAAAACATATTTATGAAGAAAAAACGCCCCTTTGATTTTGATATTTAGTGATTTTATTGTATTTTTGCAGAACAATTGAAAACATTAAAGTATAAAACGAAATAAGAATGGGAATATTTTCAAAACTATTCAGTCATAAAAATGACGATAAGAATGTAGGTGGAATGGAAGATTACATGACGCTGGTCCGTGTATACTTCCAGGCTGCATTGGCTTCTCAATTAGGTATTACTAATCTGGCAATGTTGCCAGACTTGCGAGTGTTCAAGACCAGTTTGCATGTTCCAACTGTAAACAATCGTCTTGGTATCGGCGAGAAGGCGCAGGTTAAGAAAATGATGAAGAATATCTATGATACTGATGATTCTTTCTTCAAGGAGATTGATTCAAGTATCCGTAAGAACTGTCAGAAACTGCAGGATGTGAATGTGTATCTCATCCAGTTCCAGAACTTCACCCAGGATTTGATGATGCTGATGGGCAACTTGATGAAGTTCAAGCTGCGCTTGCCTAGCTTTATGAAAAATTCTTTATACAAGTTGACAGCAAAGACTGTAGATGATATCTTCAACAAGAATGATTACAGCGATGCCAGCACATTGAAGACTGTGTTCCAGTTGCGCCAATTCAACAAGCGATTAGCTTTCAGCCAGCAGTGGGTGACAGATTTTGCTTTCCAGGTATTGATGCTTGCAAAGAAGGAGCCACGTCCATCTGATGAAGATGTTGAAAAGGCAAAGCAAAAGATGGGAAAGTAAGTAAATCTCTTTAAATTTTAAAAAATATAGTAGAAAATTTGTTTTTTTCAAATTATTCTCTTAAATTTGTAGCCAAAAACAAAAAAGCATGAGTGCAAATGAGAAAACAATCAATACGTTTGCCACGAGAGTAAGGCAGATGATTCTCAAGTTTGACGAGGTCAAGCAAGAGAATACGGAGCTTTATGCCATGGTGGATGAGCGTGATGCCAAAATAAAGGAATTGGAGGATAAGTTGACTCAGGCGCAGCATGATTACGACAGTTTGAAGATGGCGAAGATGATGACGATTTCTGATGCAGATATTGAAACTACTCAGAAACGTATCGCCAAGCTTATCCGAGATGTCAATAAATGTATTACGCTACTGAGCGATAAATAATCGGACCGATGGTAGATCAAACACAAGACAAGTTACAGATTAGGTTACATGTCTATGATACTGACCTCTCGGTAAGAATACCTAGAGAGGATGAGGAGTATTATCGTAAATCTGCAAAATTGATTGACGATATAGTGAATTCATATACAAAAATCTATAAAGGCCGTAAGAGCGACAAGGAGATTTTGTATATGGCACTACTTGATGTGGCGCTGAGATATGAAAAGGAAGAGGGTAAGAATGACACCCAGCCTTATAATGAGATTCTTGAGAAGTTGACTGCCGAGATAGAAGACGCTCTGAAATAATAAGCAGCTAACTTTGAGTGAATTTTAATAAATATATATAAATAATGATGGTAACAATTATAGCAGCCTTAGTCGGTCTCTGCCTTGGTGGAGCGGTGGGCTTTTTCATTTTCCGTTATGTTATCAAGGGAAAATATAATGAAATGATTGATACTGCCAATAAAGAGGCAGAAGTATTAAAGGAGAAAAAACTTCTCGAAGTGAAAGAGAAGTTCCTCAATAAGAAAGCTGAGTTGGAGAAGGAAGTGCAGCAGCGCAATTCCCGTATTCAGCAGAGTGAGAATAAACTTAAACAGCGCGAAATCTCTCTCAACCAGCGTCAGGAGGATCTCGGTCGTCGCAAGCAGGAGGTTGATCAGTATCAGCAGCGTGTTGATAATGAAAAGAAACTTCTCACTGTCAAGCAGCAGGAACTAGAGAAGATGCAGAAGCAGGAGCAGGCTAAGCTGGAAGAACTTTCCGGATTGAGCGCTGAGGAAGCTAAGAATCGTCTCGTGGAGAGTTTGAAGGATCAGGCGCGTCTTGATGCTGCCAGCTATATCAATGAAATTATTGATGATGCTAAGCTGAATGCTAACCAGCAGGCTAAGAAAATCGTTATCCAGACTATCCAGCGCGTGGCTACGGAGACTGCTATCGAGAACTCTGTCAGTGTATTCCATATTGATAACGATGAGGTGAAGGGCCGTATCATCGGTCGTGAAGGTCGTAATATCCGTGCATTGGAGGCTGCTACCGGTGTAGAAATCGTAGTGGATGATACTCCTGAGGCTATCGTTATTTCTGCTTTCGATCCAGTGCGTCGTGAGGTTTGCCGTCTGGCTCTCCATCAGTTGGTTGCTGACGGTCGTATTCACCCAGCCCGTATCGAGGAGGTAGTTGCCAAGGTGAAGAAGCAGTTGGAGAATGAGATTATCGAGACTGGTAAGCGTACTGCTATTGACCTCGGCATCCATGGCTTGCATCCTGAGTTGATTCGCATCGTAGGTAAGATGAAGTATCGTTCTTCTTATGGTCAGAACCTTTTGCAGCATGCTCGTGAAACTGCTAATCTCTGTGCTGTCATGGCTTCTGAGTTGGGCTTGAATCCTAAGAAGGCTAAGCGTGCCGGTCTTTTGCACGATATTGGCAAGGTACCTGATGAGGAGAGCGAGTTGCCACACGCATTGTATGGTGCCAAGATAGCTGAGAAGTATAAGGAAAAGCCAGATATCTGTAATGCCATTGGTGCTCACCATGATGAGATGGAGATGAACACCTTGTTGGCTCCTATCGTTCAGGTATGTGATGCTATCTCTGGTGCCCGTCCTGGTGCACGTCGTGAGATTGTTGAGGCTTACATCAAGCGTTTGAACGATCTGGAGGCAATTGCCATGAGTTATCCTGGTGTAACCAAGACTTATGCTATCCAGGCTGGTCGTGAGCTTCGTGTTATCGTTGGTGCAGACAAGATGACTGATGAGCAGAGTATCAAGCTCTCAGACGAGATTGCTACCAAGATTCAGAATGAGATGACTTATCCTGGCCAGGTTAAGATTACCGTCATTCGTGAGACACGTAGCGTAGCTTACGCTAAGTAATTTTTAGAATATTGAAGTTTAAATTGTCGTTTCCTTACCTTTGGTTGGGGAATGTATCTTGATAAAGCCGTGCTCTTTTTATAGGGTACGGCTTTTTTTTCTAAATAATATGATGAAGGCAGAACAGAAAGTATTAAAGCGTTTCAACAAGGGCTGTGTGGATTATCATCTTCTGGAAGATGGTGATCGCATTCTCATTGCTTTGAGTGGCGGTAAGGATTCCCTGGAACTGGTTAGGCTGCTGGCTCAGCGTGCCCGTATCTTCAAACCGCATATAGAAGTGGAAGCAGCTCATATCATCATGGATAATATTCCTTACGAGACTGACCGCTCTTATCTTCAGGATTTCTGTGATGAGAATGGCATCCGGCTCCATATTCTGCACAGTTCTTTCGATGAATCCACCGATCCCCGCAAGACCCGTTGCTTCCTCTGTGCCTGGAACCGACGCAAGACGCTCTTCGAGTTTGCTGTAAATAATGGTTTTAACAAGATAGCCTTGGGCCATCACATGGATGATATCCTCGTCACCCTGCTGATGAATATCACCTTTGAGGGTTCTCATTCCACCATGCAGCCCAGTCTTCCTTTAAAACATTATCCGCTCACCATCATCCGCCCCCTTTGTCTGGTGCATGAGGAGGATATCCGTCAGGTGGCAGAAGAGTTGCATTTCACTAAGCAGAAGGCGCTGTGTCCTTATGAAGAGACCACTCGCCGTGCGGATATGCAAGCCATCTTCCAGCAGTTGGAGCGGTTGAATCCTGAAGCGCGCTACAGTCTTTGGCGTTCTGTTTTTGTGGAATAAAATATAGTAGAATTACTGAAAAAACGAAAGTACTTTCATGTTGACATGAAAGTACTTTCGTTGAACAATGAAACAGGCTTCGTTGGCAAATGAAGCCTGTTTCATTTTTTTATGCATACGAGTGCATACCCGTAAGGAAGTAATTTACTCCGAAGTATGTCATGGCAATGCTCATGAATGCCAGGGTGATGTAAATGTGATACACCAGCGGCTTGCGGAAGACCGGCAAGCTTTGTGTATGTACCACCACGGCATAAATCATGAAGGTGATGAGTGCCCATGTCTCCTTGCTATCCCAACTCCAATAGTTTCCCCAGCTGACATTCGCCCAGATGGCACCGATGAAAATGCCGAATCCCATAGTTGTTAGGGCAGGGTAGAGGAAAAGACGGCTCAAATCCCGCATTCTTTCCCGGCGGGAACGCCAGCAGATGCCCAGAATACCACAGAGACAGGTGAGTATCAGAAGTACATAACTCATCATGATGACACTGACGTGCACGCAGAAATAAGGACTGTTTAATATCGGTGCACGCTCACCTGTAGAAAAATCGATGTGGCTGAAATGATAAATCAGGAAGATGAATCCTATTCCTACAAGACAGAATACGACCATTAAAAGATTTCTGAACTGCTGATATGAACGCTTGAGCAGCTTCCTGTATCCACCCTTTGTATCTAGAAGTATCCAGATCAGTGAAACGAAAAGCAGGAAATAGCCACAATACGTTACCGGAATACCGAAAGGGTCGGAATTGATGGCAAGAACGCTTCCCATCTCATCCTCGTCATAGGATGCCTGATAGAACCGGTAAGAGCCGTGGGTATAGATTTTATTGAGCGATACCTTTGCCTCCTCCATCTCATTGCCATCTGTTACTCTGAATTGCGAGGAATAATCCTTGATATTGTTCGTGCCTTCATATAGATGGATGTCAAACTTCTGAAGACTCAGAGTGAAAGGCAGTTTTCTCTGCTTGATACCTTCTCCTGGATTGTTGGAAAAATAAATATCCGAAGGTTCTCCGATGCGAAGATGCATCATTCCCTGCTTGCCGTTGACATGTGTGATGAAGGCACCAGCGAGGATGATGACGAAGGAAAGATGGAGCGCCCAGGTAGAAACAGCTTTCACCTTTCGCTGGATGATATAGAAAATGCCCAGTGCGGCTAGTGCTGCCCAAATCAGGATAAACCACCAGGTTCCATAATAATGGGCATGGACATAATCCGTGCCTTCTATTTTCTCTACGATGCTGGCTACTGCCATGCATACGAGTATCAGTATGTAGAGGATGAATAATATCTTTTTAATCATTGTTCGTTTCGAAATCTTTCTAGTGTAATCTTGCTGCAAAATTACGATATAATTCTGAGATAAGCAAACTTATCCAGATGTTTTTTAGTCATACATTTTAAAACAGCCAGGTATCTGGATAAGGTACCTGGCTGCCTGATATTCTTAATTGATAAGATGATTTTAAATAGAACGCAGGAACTTGACCACAGCATCACGCTCACTCTTAGGTGCCTTGTAGAAGTTCATGGCTGCACTGTAGGCATGACTCTTCTTGCTGTAGCAGTGCCACATGATGGCTTCCACCTCGTTGCGGGCACGGCAGTCGTGCAGGCGGTCTTCGGCACCTGTATTCACGTAGCTCAAGCCACGGCCCCAGAGTGGAGTGGTGCGGCACCATGATCCGTGGATGTCGTTCATCATATAGAGCTTGTGCTGAACGAAATCAGAATATGGATAGATGGTCTGATTCTGATAGCGAGGCAACTTCTTGTCGGCAAGATATTTGGATGTTACGTAGTTGTCATCACCTGTCTTCCATGATGGCTTGTGGCAGCTGGCGCATCCCCAACTCATGAAGAGTTTTTTGCCCTCCTGTACCTGCTTGTCGTTCAGGTTGCGGGCACGAGGCACGGCAAGACCACGATGCCATACCATGAAGGCATAGTAATCCTTGTCGCTCATCTCTTCCTCGCCATTGTAAGGAGCACCATTCAATAGGTATTTCTCGAAAGTAGCTGACTTGGCTGCATTGTTACAGCTCAGAATCTCGTTTACTCTCTCCTTGATACCTTCGTCAGTTCCATCTGCATAGTATGGGTGGAGTACAGAAGATTCGTCAGCACCATGCTTCTTGATATAACTGATTACTTCTGGGTCTTCGCTCTGATACTTTGCCCAAGCTGGACTGGTATAGAGGTAATGACGGTCGGAACGTGTTACGTTGGTGATGTTCCATATGGCATTGGCACCTGCTCCATCCTGCAGGGAAGCACGGGTCATGGCATAGGTAAACTTCTTCACCTTCTTGGTTCCATCTGCCAAAGTGTACCAGGCACCTGAAGCCCAATCATTCTTTGCCTTGTCCCACATGCCTGGATTCAACTCTACGTGTTCCGCCTCATTCTGATAAACTTTCTGCTGCGTAAGCCTTTCCGTCAGCGGTAGTACCTGCTGTAGGGTGATAAATTACGAGCAGATAGCCGTTGCCGAACTGGTCTGCCTGATACTGGTTCTGGAACTTACCATGACCATAGTTAGGATGGCAGTGGATACAACTGCTGCGAACCCATGCTGGGCCAAGACCCTTACGTGGAGCCTCTGTGATGGTATTCTGCCTTTACTACAATCTGTTTTACTGGATAGTAATTGATACCAACTGCCATACGCTGTACGTTTGTGTAGTCGTATGATGTATTTTTGGTTTTGGAAGCGTATGGATTATAGTGCTCATAACGGCCAAAGAGATACAGCTTCTGGTTGTCCTGACGGAGTTTTTCAATTTGTGAGAAAACATTGTAGCCAGCCTCGATTCCGTATGCAAAAGCATTCTTGCTGACAAATGCTGAGTGATGGAATGGAGAGAGACCATTTAGACGATTAGTAAAGTACTTCAACTGTTTTGCATCACTCAGGTAACCATAGTCTGCCTGACCGCGTACAATCCAGTTATAATTATTGTATGTGAAGTCGATGGCTCCGATAGCTACCACACCTTTGTACTTAGATTCTGCTCCATCCTTGTTGTTTGGGTAAGAGTTGCCGATGGCATGACCATAGTATCCGCTCAGACCGATGCGTAAGCCCTTGATGCAGTAGTTGTCGATACGGAGGGCTGTACCATATTTTATTGCAATTTCACCTTCGGTAGGAGTGCCTGGTCCCTTATTGATCCAACCTGTGTTGGTAAAGTTATCTGAGTTCAAGCCTGCCAGGAATTGCAATTCATATCTCCAACCCTTGGTACGTCCCCAAAAACTGACACCTGTCTGATGCCAGGTGCTTGGAAGAACCGTATTCTCACCTTCAGGACGATAAACAGTGAAGAAATTCAATGGCTCATGGCAACCTCGCCATAACCACCTACGCTGAGGCGCTTGCCGTTTACATGCTGCATCACACTATCGGCAGCCACAGTTTGTGCACTTGCCGTTGCCAAACCGGCAACCAGGGCAGCGGACATCAATCCAATTCTTAAACTGTTCATCTTTATTATTTTGAATTTATTGTTATCGTATAATCCTTAGTATAATAAAGAAAAGAGCGCAGATGTCTGTTTGCGGTCTCGACACTTTAGAGGCCTAGTATCTCCTTAAAGCCCTATAGCTTAATAAGGAATTACGCAGCTCTGCCGCTCGGGAGTGGCAATCATCACTGCGCTCTTTCTCGATTTCGGGTGCAAAGGTACGGAGTTTTAAAAAATCTTGCAATACCTAAAAATCGGTAAACAGTGGCATCCCCATTTCTAGGTATTGCGAGTTTCAAAACTTTTTAGTATATTTGCAGCCGAAATAGAAACATTATGAATGTTCTTGATACAAGGATGTTTTCATTTAAGGATAAAAGAGATGAAAAATCAGAAGATGTATGAAGCTGACGACAAGATGATCAGCATCATTAGAGACAATTACAATATCTTGCAGAGCCTCGGTAGCTTCGGCATCAACCTGGGCTTTGGCGACAAGACTGTGCGTGAAGTTTGCGACGAGCAGAAGGTGGATACCTATACTTTCCTGTCCGTGGTAAACCTGACGATTAATGGTTACAAGGAGTATGACAATGCCGACCGCCTGTCGCTGCCGACCCTCTTGCATTATCTCAAAGCATCGCATGCCTATTACATAGATTTCCAGTTGCCGTTGATCCGTAAGGAACTGGTTGAAGCGCTGGATGAAAAGGATAATCTGGCACGCCTTATCCTCAAGCTTTATGATGATTATGCCCATAGCATCACCAATCACATGAAGTATGAGGAAAAGATGGTATTTCCTTATGTTCAGACACTTATCGATGGTAATGCCAGTGCGAACTTCGATATAGAGACCTTCTCGAAGCATCATGCTCAGGTGGACTTAAAGTTGAAGGAGTTGAAGAGCATCATCATCAAGTATCTGCCTTCGGATGGACTGCATAACAACCAGCTGAGTGCTACCCTCTATGATATATATAACAATGAGGTATGGTTGAAGCATCACTCTGAGGTGGAGGAAGAAATCTTTATTCCTGCCGTGAGAAATGCTGAACTTAAATTGAAGCAGAATGATGTGAGTGCAAAGATTTCGAACATGATTAACCAGACACCGATGAGCGATGAACAGTTGAGCGATCGTGAGAAAGATGTGATTGTAGCCTTGGTTCAGGGTATGACCAATAAGGAGATTGCGGATCATCTTTTTATATCTATCAACACGGTAATCACTCACCGCAGAAATATCGCCCGAAAGCTTCAGATTCATTCTCCTGCAGGCTTGACAATTTATGCCATCGTGAACAATCTGGTTGACATTTCTACTGTGAAACTCTAGTTTTTCCTTAGGAACAGTCATCATTGAAATGTTATTTTTTATAAAATGATAGTGCCTTCCTCACAAGCTGTGAGGAAGGCACTATCATTATATTTAGGTATGTGAAATCTTGTCGTCACCATTTAAGAGGATAATTTTGCTCGTTTAGATTTTGTTGATGTCCACATATCCATGCATCACGGCATAGATAGTGAGTGAAGAAACGTTTTTAATTCCTAATTTTTCCTGGATATTCTTGCGATGAGTAATCACGGTAGTGAGTCCGATACATAGTTGATCGGCAATTTCTTTGTTGATTTTGCCTTGTGCTATCAGGGACAGAACTTCGATTTCTCTATCAGTCAACACTTTTTCTTTTGGAGATGAGTCGCCCATCATCGGAATATGTTCACCATGGGGGTGACCTGAATGTTGCAGACTCATCAGTTCCTTGATCAGTTGCGTTTCTGGTACGTTGGTACAGATACAGTGGAAACCTTGCAGTTGCGAGTTGGGATCGAAACTGGGAGTCAGTACGATGGTATGATGGCGATGCTTTTCGTCAATGAAGAAGTAGCGATGCGCCAATACGATAGGCATTGCTACAAAATAGTGCATGAATCGCTCGGGTACACTCGATTCAAATTCACCGAATGTACCGAAGGTTTTGATTCTTACCATCGGAATAGCGCTTTCCAGCAGACTTTTCAGTCCCAATGCTGCCAGCGTATTATTATCTACAATGGCTAGTTCGGGCATTGATTTCCCTGCCATTGCTTTCATCTTTTCTTCATTCATTATATCTTCTTTTTTATATATTTATAGGAAAGGGGTCAGGAAGGTGGCTGCAAACCATCCCTTGAATCTCTGCCACCCCGTGCGCCATTCTCTCCAGTTCTTTTCGTTGAGCAGGAAACTGTCTTTCTTCTCTCCATCGAAGAGCTTTACCAGCTGGTCTGTAGTGTAAGGGTCTACAATTACAGCATTCTCTTCGTAATCCCATCTAAGGCTTCTGGCATTGAGATTGGCGCTGCCCACCGTACAGAACTTTCCATCTACCATGATAATCTTGGTATGATGGAAGCCTGGTGTGTACATCCATACATGGCAACCAGCCTTCATCAGCTTATGGGCATTATAGAAACCGCAATCTGGAGTCAATGGAATATCGCTCTTGGTAGAGAGCATGATTTCTACCTTTACGCCTCTTTTTACTGCATTCTTCAGTGCTTTCTTCAGTTTGTGGCTTAGGGTGAAGTAAGGACTGATGAGCTTGATGCTATCCTGTGCGTCGTTGATGGCGTTCACATAGAAATAACGGATGATATCCTTGGTGATATGGGGCTCACGGTTAATGATGCCTACCGTTTTATGATAGGCGGTAGCAGTGGTGTCGGGTTTGAGATTCTCTACCAGATAATCTTTTTTCTCCTTGCGGTAATACTCTTCGCCGTCAATATGCTGACCGCTAACCTTGTTCCACATCTTGAGGAATATCTTTTGCAGGGTATTCACCTCGCTACCATCAATGCGGCAGTGCATGTCATGCCATTCGCCTACTACTTCTGTACCATTGATATAATAGTCGGCAACGTTCATACCTCCTGTATATGCAATCTGTCCATCAATGACCACGATTTTACGGTGATCACGGTTGAAGATGGCATGTACCCATGGAAACTTAACCGGCTTGTATTCATATATTTCAATGCCATTGGCACGTATTTTCTTGAGATGCCGTTTGCGCAATGGCTTGTTGTTGGATGAGTTTCCGAATCCGTCATACAAGGCTCTTACCTTTACACCCTCCTTTGCCTTCTCAGCCAGGAGGTCGAAGAGTAGGGAGGCGATGCTGTCATTGCGGAAGTTGAAGTATTCCAGATGAATGCTGTGTTTGGCTTGACGGATTGCCTGAAACATATCATCAAATTTCTCCTGTCCGCTCATCAGGAGCGTAACAGAATTATCGTGAGAAAAACTCACACCTTTCCCACGAAGCTGATTAACTATCAATGAATCGCTGGTCTGTGCGCTGCACAGCGAACTGGCAAGCATCAGTGTTATCGTTGTTATTATCTCTCTGAGTCTCATGTCAACTCCTAATAATCTATTTGCTATAAATTATTAATTATAAATTATTAATTAAAATCACACCATGCAGGCATAGTGATCAACGATGCCTTTCAAATGATTATTCTTATCTACTACGAGTACTGTATGTACCTTGTACTTATGCATAATGCGCTGAATTTCCGAAATCTTGGTCTTCGGAGTCACCATCTTAGGAGTGGTGGTCATGATGTCGTTCACCGTCTTGTTGAAGAACTCAGCCTGCCATTTCTCCATGGCACGGCGGATATCGCCATCAGTAATCAATCCGATGACACGATTGTCTTCATCAAGCGAGATTCCCAATCCCAGTTTGCCCTTGCTGACGTGGATGATAGCCTCGCCCAGGTGCATCTCCTTAGGGATGATTGGCATATCGTCGCTGCGCATCACATCTTCTGCGGTAGTCAGGAGGCGCTTACCTAATTCGCCACCAGGATGGAACTGTGCAAAGTCGCGCGGCTTGAAGTGGCGTACCTGCATCAGTGCTATTGCCAAGGCATCTCCCATCGCCAAAGCCGCAGTGGTACTGCTGGTTGGAGCAAGGTTCAGCGGACAAGCTTCCTTCTTTACCTTTACTGTGATATGGTGATTGGAATATTTCGCCAACAGGGAATTTGGATTTCCCGTAATCGAAATAATAGGCACATTCATGTGGAGTACCATTGGAATGAAGCGAAGCAACTCATCGGTCTGGCCACTGTTGCTCAGTGCCAGAACTACGTCTTTATCTGTCATTACGCCTAAATCACCGTGATATACATCCAGAGGATTGATATAGAAAGCAGGTGTACCTGTTGATGCCAGAGTAGCTGCAATCTTGGCACCTATGTGTCCACTTTTGCCTACACCGGTTACGATAATCTTTCCTTCGCAATGATACATCATATCTACTGCCTTCTCAAAATTACTATCCATATAGGAAATTTGATCGAGTATGGCTTGAGCTTCGTCACGAAGGGCTTGCTCTCCATACGAGCGGACTGTCATGTAGTCAATATCGTTTATCTTGTGACTCATTATTTTCTAAAATAAATGTTCTTTATTGAATGGAACTAATATATTAGACAAGTAAACTAATATACTTAGACAAGTAAATTAATATACTTAGACAAGTTAATTAATATACTTGGACAAGTAAATTAATATACTTAGACAAGTAAATTAATATACTTAGACAAGTAAACTAATATACTTAGACAAGTTAATTAATATACTTAGACAAGTAAATTAATATACTTTGTTAAGCGAGCAAATCAGCTATGAGAGCCTCCAGCTTGTCTAATTCCAGCATATTGGCAGCGTCACTTTTTCCCTGGTCAGGGTCTGGGTGTACCTCAAAGAAGTAACCGGTTGCGCCGAATGCCTTGGCTGCCATAGCCATGGCTGGTACGAACTTGCGGTCGCCCACGGTTTTACCATCGCCAGCGCTTGGTCGCTGCACACTGTGAGTGCAGTCCATGATGACATTAGGAACAATCTCCTTCATGTCTGGAATGTTGCGGAAGTCTACTACGAGATTATTGTATCCGAAGCTGTTGCCGCGCTCAGTGAGCCACACTTCCTTGGCACCGCTGTCCAAGGCTTTTTCTACAGGATATTTCATATCTCTTCCGCTCAGGAACTGTGCCTTCTTGATGTTGACAATCTTACCCGTTTTAGCAGCTGAAACCAAAAGATCGGTCTGTCGGCAGAGGAAGGCTGGTATCTGGAGAATATCGCATACTTTGCCTACAGCCTCAGCCTGATAACTTTCATGAATATCTGTGGTGATGCGAAGTCCATACTTTGACTTGATATCGCTGAGCATCTGTAGACCCTTTTCCATACCAGGACCACGGAAAGAGTGGATGCTGGTTCGGTTTGCCTTGTCAAATGATGCTTTGAATATAATATCGGTTCCTAACTTCTGGTTGATGCGAACGAGTTCCTGAGCTACTGTGTCCAGTAGTTCCATCGACTCGATGACGCATGGTCCTGCTATGAATGTTGCCATAATTATACATGTTTTATTGTTATTGACTGCAAAGTTATTAAAAAAAGAAGAGAAAAGCAAAGATTCATGAACCTTTTTTGAGATATTATCTTTTGGGGCGTATCTTTTTCAATTTATTATGATGATATTTCAATGAAATTCTGTAAATTTGCAGTGTCTTAGAAGTTACTTGGATGAATGTTCTAAGGAAGAAATAGTATTGATTAATAGAATAGTCGAAGATGAAACTGATAGCAGATAGTGGTAGTACCAAGACCGATTGGGCATTGATAAGTGACCAGGGGGATGTGTTGATGACTTGTAATACTCAAGGCATCAATCCGATTCATCAGAGTGATGCTGATATATTGCAGATTCTCTGTGATAAACTAGTGTTGAACGAGCAGCCTCAGGAAGTGTTCTTTTATGGCAGTGGTGTAACTGAGGCGATGAAACCTCGTATACAGTCCTTGTTGCAGCAGTCTTTCCCGGAAGCTAGGGTAGAAGTGGAAGGTGATATGTTAGGTGCTGCTCGTGCTCTGTTTGGTGATAAACCGGGTATTGCCTGTATCTTGGGTACAGGTGCCAACAGTTGTCTTTATGATGGAATGAACATCGTTATGAATACTCCGCCGCTGGGTTACATCCTGGGGGATGAGGGTAGTGGAGCTGTATTGGGTAAGCTGTTTCTGAATGGTATCTTCAAGGGAACACTTCCTGCTTCTCTCAAGGAGAAATATCTGGCATGGTCAGGACTTGATTACCCTACTATTATTAATAAGGTATATAAAGAGCCTTTAGCCAATCGCTTTCTGGCTTCTATCTGTCCTTTTATTTCCCAGCAGATAGCCGAGGGAGAGAAACATGAAAACGGTAGCGATGAGCTGAACGAAGCCATGGCGCTCTACCGGATGATATTAAGTAGCTTTGACTTGTTTTACCGTAACAATCTAGTTCCTTATATTGATTATGTGAAGGCCAGCGTTGAGGACATCAGCAGGTTGACGTCGGGAGTGAAAGCTTGGGATGCTTCTTTGGGCGAAAATCAGGAAGTAGGGTTTGTGGGAAGCATTGCCCACTATTTCGAATCGCCTCTCAGAAACGTGATGGAAGATGAACATCACCTGAAGATTGCTCTCATATTAAGAGCCCCAATGAAGGGGCTGATTGCCTTTCATTCTCTTCGGAAAGGGTAAAAGAATGGCAGTGAAGAAAAAGCTGTTGACGGGTGCTGCCATCAACTCGGGTAAGAACGCCTACGACTGGAGTAAGTACAAGAGTATCTATGATACCAATGGCGATTTGCTTGATACCGACTGGGTAGATTCCCAAGTATGACCATCTTCAACCGTGCCAGTGCATCAGTCAGCAATGCCAATATGTTGGAGGGTATTCAGGAGGCTGTGAAGGCAGCCGCTTGGCCTGTTAAATAAAGAAAGTTATGTGAAGTTTTTGGGTTTGGCATAAGTGTTCCGGGCGCATGTCGGAGAGTCTTTCTCTGGTGTACGCCCTTTTTGTGTACCAATTTCTTTTCCAAAAAAGACAAAAATATGCCCTTGTATCATTCTGTACGTATCTGTTTAACAAATTACTACATAGGTGTAGCCGTTTTTTCTTTATCTTTGCACCATAACTACATAGAACTATAACAATTTATATAATTAACATGAGAAAGATAGTTATGATTTTGGCGGCAGCTGCCCAGTTTGCATGGGCTAGTGCACAAGTGGCACCTGCTGATAGACGTATGACGAAGATGGGACTTACTGCAGCCCAGTTGGCGCATTATATGGCGCCAGGCGTCAACCTTGGTAATACGATGGAAGCTTGCGATTGGAATGATATCTTTACCAACAACGCCGGCTTGAAGTCGGAGACTTCATGGCAGAATGACAAGACAACTGAAAGTTATATCCAGAGCTTGAAGAAGCAGGGATTTAACAGCCTTCGCATTCCCACCTCTTGGGTGGCTGGTCATATTGTAGACAAGGAGAAGATGACGATAGACCCTGCTTGGATGCTTCGTATCAAGGAGATTGTGGATTACGGTCTCAATGCCGGACTCTGTGTCATCATCAACGAACATTGGGATGGCGGTTGGATGGAGCATGATGCTTTTACCAATCTGGCGAATGTTTCAGAACATAAGGAGATGTATCGCAAATTGTGGGTCAATATTGCCAAACAGTTTAAGGACTATGATCAGCGCCTACTCTTTGCGGCATTGAATGAACCTGGAGTAGGTGGAGCAAGTCCGCAGGCAAAGGGAGAAATGCTGGCTCCCGACAGCAAGGAGTTTGCCGACAGACTCCTGGAATATGAGCAGGTGTTCCTGGATGCCGTTCGTTCTACCGGTGGCAAGAATGCCAAACGTGTACTCATCATGCAGAGTCCGAAGACGGAGATAGATCTGGCAGAGAAGGATACCTATGATATTGCCCGTCTCAAGGATTCGGCAAAGAACCGGTTGATGGCAGAGGTACATTTCTATGATCCATATATCTTCACCCTGATGGACAAGGATGCCGATTGGGGCAAGGTGGCACTCTACTGGAAGGGACATGCGCCTGCTGACGACCAGGGGCGTACCGTCAACACCATCTCGTATAACAATAAGAATGTGGATGCCTATCAGCATATTACCAACCTGGTGATGAAGATGAAGAAGAAGTTCGTGGACAAGGGTTATCCCGTTGTCATCGGTGAATATGGTGCCAACCGCAAGGATGCTTCTCTCTATGGGGGTAATCAGAAACTGCATGATGAAAGTATGATGGCATGGTACAGTTCCGTTACTGCCGAGATGCTGAAGGCCGGTCTCATTCCCTACGTTTGGGACATCAACGTGCAGCCTCTTCCTCACATGACGCTCTTCAACCGTGCCAAGGAAGTAGTCTCCGACTCTTATATATTTAAAGGTGTAATGGATGGAGCTGAGATAGGTATGGAAACCTATCACAAAATCTATCCTAAACCATGATATCCGGGGCTCTCAGAGCCTCGGATTGGCAGGGGGGAAAGCAACTAAAAACTTACCTGATGAAACATTGGTAAAAAAGTATCAGCATCTGCAATGATAGTATCATGCTTTTTGGCGGAAATGTCCTATCTTTGCATCAGATAACAATTAACAATAATATTATAAACCTATTTAATTTTTAAGCTTATGAAAAAGTTTTTACTCTTATGGTAGCAGCTTTTGCTGCAGTTTGTTCTTTTGCACAAAGTAGAACTACATTGTGGGAAGGTGAACAGATAATGGATGCAACCTGGCCTAATATTGGTGTTGAACTGTCCAACCTCGCTACAGCCAAGGCTGGCGATAACATCGTAGTTACAGTTTCTAAAGTTGATGCTTCTATTAATAGTGCGTGGGAGTGGGGCTCTCAGGTATTCTTGAAAGTTAATAGCGGCGCTGATGGCGGTTGGGTAGACATGGAAGGTACTTCAGCTGTAGGTTTAAAGGAACCAGGCGAGGCGAAGTTTGAAATTACCGATAAGGCTTTGGAGCAGTTTAAGGGGGCTACCAGCTTTTTCGTACAAGGTATGTGTGTTGTAGTTTCCAAGGTTGAATTGGAAAGTACAGTAGCAACTGCTTCTACTCAGATTTGGAGTGGCGAATGTGTTTTCGGTAATTGGGCAGAAGGTTTCAATGTTCCTGCTGAAAAATTTGCTGATGCTTCCGCTGGCGACATATTGGAGTTTGTTTATACCACCGATACTAATACAAAGGAAACCTGGTGGCAGTTTAAAACAATCTTCTCTGGTACAGAGGAAACGTTGTCTTCTAACAAGGGCGATTTGAATGAGTACGGTTGTGCTTCTGTTGCTAGCGGTAGTACATCTTATAAGATTGTCTTGAATGCAGAGGATGTTGCTAAACTCAAGGAGACCGGTATGTTTGTAAATGGACATTTTATTATTGTTACTGCAGTCAATTTGATTCAGGCAGCTAAGGATCCTTCTACCGGCATTTCCAACGCTATGATCCTTACTCCTGCTAAGTCTACAAAGATATATAATCTTGCTGGTCAGCAGGTTGACGCTTCTTATAAGGGCGTTGTTATTAAGAATGGAAAGAAGTTTGTTCAGTAATAGGGAGTGTTTTTATTTACTCTTAGTTTTATAATTGGTTTAAGTACAAGGGGCTAGGTTGCGTGAGGCAATCTGGCCCTTTTAATTGCGTCCCGACGTAGCGCTTCTTACGTCCCGATGTAGGAAAACCTACGTCCTCGACGTAGTAACTGCTGCGTCGGGACGCATTTTCAGACCCATCGTAAGGAAAAAATAAACGCAGGCAAATCCACTTTGCCTGCGTTTGTTTTTTCAGTTTCTTTACGTCTTAATGTTCCAGATACAAGCCGTTCAGCTTTTCCTGGAACACACTCACTTCATCGTTTACCAACTCCATGAAACCATGGGTCTTACTATTGGAAACTCCAGGATAAGGAGTGTAGTAATGCTCATTGATAGGTTCTCCTGCGTTTCTGCCGAAAATCAGGTAAGCGATATGATGCTGTTTAAGTTCCGGCAGGAGTATATCAGCGAAGAGGCTGGAATCACCGATGGATTCGATGCCCGTTGTCATACCAAACGCATTGTTGTGCTCTTGTGCAAAAGGCAAAGCCTGAGCCACGATGTCCTTGATACTCTTCTGATAGAGGGGGAGATTGATGGCATCCTTAGACTGGAGATAAGTGATGTTGATGACATCAATATTGTGGTCTGGATAACGTTCCATCAGTTTCTTGCCTGGCTGGTAGGTCTCCGAATAACCGTAAACCACATTCGTTACTTCCTCATCTGATAAGCAGTCCTGTATCTTCTGATAAAGCTTACTGTAATGTTCCGCACTCAACTGACAGTACCATGCCTTGCCGTCTATCGGAAGGAGATTGAGAATCACCGGAGCCTTGATGCCGTAACCATCTTGCAAGGTATCAAGATATTTTGCCACTTGCTGGGTGTATTCTTCCAGTTTGTCTTCATCTCCGTTGTAGTTCGGCATTGTCCAGTTCATGATGAGCAAGCCTCCCTTGCGGAAGTGATTGAGCACATCTTCCCGGATTGCCTTGAATGGAACTCCGTCTGCATTCTGCTGCTTTCCGCTCTCGATGCCGTCCAGTTCATAACCGTTGGCTGCTGGTCGGTAACCGCAGAGTGCCTTCATGTCGCAGCGGTCGCTATCGCATTCCCATCTGTTCCATCCCATTCCGCTTAGGGTGCCGTACATCTGTCCGATGAGGGTTCCCTTGTTGGCGAAAGCCTTGAGGTTGGTTTTCAGATTCTCTGTGCGGGTAGTAAGACCGCTCATGGCAATCTCATCATACGATTTCTTTTTCTTTTCACCGCAGGATGAGAGAGCCATGAGTGCTGCAAAAATCAATAATAAATATTTGATTCTCATCTTCTTTTATTCGTTATAAGCCTTCTTCATGGCTTCTACCACGGTAGGCAAGGTCCACTGTGGCACACTTCTGTCTGTTCCGTCGAAGATGCTCATCCAGTAGAAGGTGGCTACGCCGTATGCCTTTGCCTGCTTCACGATGTCGGCAGCCTGGTCGGCAGCAGCCTGAATCTCGCTGGCAGAACTGTTCTTGCTGACGCTCTTGCTTCCATGAGTACCGTATTCACCGATGATGCAAGGAATGCCCTTGCTGATGAACTTTCTGTTCAGACGGGTGAACATATCAGCGATTTCCTTGCTGCAGGAAGCATCCCACTTGCCTTTGGCAAACCAGTCCCATGGTGAGTAGGTGTGAACTTCTACTGCGATATGGCCATCCACCTTGTCGGTAGGGATGGCGAGGTTGTTCAATACGTCGTCACCATTAGCTGCAGCATAGGTATTGATGATGAGGTTGCGGGTCTCGTTGTTGCCACCGGTAGCACGTACTGCATTCACGAAACTCTGGGCATATCCGTTCAAACCCTTATAGCTGCTTGCGCTCTTTGGTGCATTCCAGGTGTTGTCGGCATCAATCATCTCGTTGTAACCTTCGAACACCAGGTGCTGGTCGTAGTTCTTGAAACGGGTGGCAATCTGGGTCCAGAGATATTCAAACTTCTCCTTGTTCTCCTTGTAGTTGGCTTCATCAGCCTTGATCCAGTGCTTCACATCCTTATCGTCTGCACCTGTATCATGGTGAACATTCAGGATGCAGTACATTCCGTTATCAATGACGTAATCTACGATTTCCTGTATTCTGTTCATCCAGGCTTCATCCACGGTTCCGTCTTCCTTCATGTGCTGGAACCAGGTAACTGGGATGCGGACAGAATTAAAACCGTTCTTCTTCAGGAAATCTACCATCGGTTTGGTGGTAGGAACCTGTCCCCAAGCTTTCTCGAAATCAGTAACCGAGTTGCTGTTCATGTTCATCCACATGGCAACCACATCTGTACAGTTGCCGAAGTTGGTACCGATGCCCATGTTCTTTACTGCATCCACAGCACTTTCCTCTACGTAGTTGGCATTCAGGTTTACCTGGTCACGGGTAATCACGTTCTTGCTGCTCAATGCTGCCTTCCACCAGTCGTTGGATGGCATGTATCTTCCATACCAAGGCATGAAGAAGCTCCATTTTGCACCGGCATTCCATGCCTCATCGATGCCGGCGGTAGCTGTGTTGCTCTTGTCATCAGTTCCGCATTCTGCCAGGGCTACGAGCTTGCCAGGATAGCGTGCCTGAATCTCCTTGAACTCCTGTGCCTGCTTGGCAGCATCATAGCCATAGAGGTCGCGGCCGATGATATCTACATACTTGTCGCCGGGATACCATTCGGCATCATTGTCATAGGTATTGACATCGCCATTGTAATTCTGTGTGGTCCAAGCCCAAATCAGGTTGTGGATTCCCTTGCTCTGGAAGTAGTCGAACATGGTCTGCCAAAGCTTCTTGTAGATTTCAGCACCATCATATCCCCACCAGAACCAGGACTTGCCCCAGCTGGCTCCTGATTTCAGACAGGCATTGCCGGCAGCCTCATGGAAAGGACGCCAAATGGCAACAACGCCTGCATCCTGCAACTTCTGCAGAACTTCCACCACCTTGTCCATCTCCTGATAGAACCATTTGTTCTCCCAAGAGCCTGCCGTCAATACGTTGGCAGCCTTGAAGGTGGTTTCGGATGGGGTGCAGGTCACACCGCTACCATCTGTTCCCGGAACTGTGCTTTCTGTCTTAGGCACGTTGAAGTGCCACATCAGCGATACCAGTCCGCCCTGGTCTGCCCAGTTGGTGACAGGAGTGATGTCGTTATAGTTGATCCATCCGTTGGAACCCTGCTTAGGAACATAGATATGGATGAAGTCATAGCAGTTCATGGCAGGATATTTGCCTGTTGCCTTATAGATTTTGTCTGCTTCCTGGGTGTTCCAGTTGACGTTGGCGATGACCGAAGAGATGGTCTTGCTGCCATAATTCAGCTGCAGATATTTGTAGAGACGCTTGGTCTTTTCTGTAGCAGCAGGGTCAGCGAGATTCACATCGCCTACTTCGCTTTCGTGATAGATAGAGAAGACAACATTGTTAATCTTGTTGATGTCGTAGGTTTCGAAAGCACCGAATTCTTCCAAGCCTTTCACATAAATTTCCAGTTGGTTGTTGGCATTGTGCTTCATGCTGCTGATGGTATTGCTTTCGCCAGTCAGATTCCATTCAGCTTGCTTTCCTTCCGAATTGTTGATGGTAATCTTGTCACCATCAGTTTGTGCCAAGGCAGTGAATGAAATCATTACTGCCAGAAGTGAGAGTAATATCTTTTTCATTGTCTTGCTACTTTGATGGATTTGTTATTGATTTTGATGATGTATACGCCGTGGGTTAAACCATCAAGAGAAATGATGGTCTTGTCGCCTGCGATGACCGGAGAGAGATTTACTGCCTTTCCGTCGAGAGCAAAGGCACTCACCTGGTTGCGGGTGCCGTCTACGATGAGGCGGTCACCTTCGAAGGCAAACTTACTGTTGGCTTCAATTTGCTGGATGCCCGTAGTGGTACCGTAGGTGAAGGTAGAAACCTTCCACAGTTCGTAACAGGCAGTAGTGGCAGTTGAAGTCACGGTCATCTTGTCATTCCCGAAGGTCACTTCCGGTAGAGTGCTCAGTGCAAACTCTATCCTGCTTCCATCGTTGAATGATACAAACAGCGACTTGCCATCGGCAGCTTTGGCTGAGATGCAGCTGAGAGCTACCAGTAAGGATAATGCTATTTTCTTCATATCGGGTTAATGTTTTGGTTAAAATCAAAAATGTGGCGCAGTTAATTAACTACGCCACAAATTTACAAATTATATTTCACATAAATGCGTTTTTTATGTTAAATATTTCTATCTTATGGAAGGATAGCAATCTTGGTTACATTCTTCAGGTCGCCCTGGAGGATGAATGCAGTATCACTCCAACCGTCAGAGATGCTGTTCACAGCTTCCATCATGGCTGCATCGAATACCTTTACAATGCAGCTCTGATCACCATTCCAGTCGGCTACAGTATCAATACCGCCCCAGTTGGCGTTGTTGATCTGAACCTGACCGGTAGCTCCTGCTTCTTTATAGAAGAGCATCTTGGAACCTACCTTGACACCCAACTTGATGAGGTCTGCCTTCATGATACGGAAACGACCGGTGTCATCCCAAGTGAAGTTGTATGGATACTTGATGGCGCTGTTGTCCATGTTGGTTGTGATAGTAGCGATATCCTTTTCTGCAGGAACCACCTTGAACTCTGGACCTTCAATCTTGTTGCCGTCTGTGTCTTCCATCACGATCTTGTAGGTACCAACTTCTGCATTGGCAGGAACCTGGCATACAATCTCAGTATTGGTACGAGAGGTATAGCGGTTTACCTTGTAAGAACCGATATAGAGGTTCTGGATGTTCTGGAAGTTCTTGCCAGTGATGGTGATGGTTGAACCTGCTGTAGCTTCTCCAGGAGTGATAGAAGCGATAGCTGGATCGGTAGCTGCCTTGATGCTCAATGCATCCTTCACCTCTATGGTTGTACCATTCTTCAGGTTGAGCTTGAAGCCTGTACCGGCGCATGCTGCAGGAACTGTTACTGCTATGGCATTGGCATTCTGAGCTGCAAATTTCTCAACGGTCTGCTCTACATCGCCAGGGAAGGTGATGCTTGCTACGAGGTCGAGATTTGTACCCTTGATGATGGTCTTATCGCCAGCTGTGATAGCTGCTGGTGTGCAAGAAGCTACGGTTGGCTTCACCAAAGTATAGGCTACTGTTACTGTCTTGCCGTTGGCGAGACTCAATGTGATATCGCCTTCCTGTGCATCCTCAGGAACAGTGGCAGTTACCTTGGTTGTCTCTACCTTGTTGAGCTGAGATGCTGCTGCATTAGGGAATGCAATGCCTGTAATCAGATCCATATCCTTACCGGTGATGGTGAGTTCGGCACCATTCTTCACTGGGTTAGGTGTTGCAACGAGCTGGGTAGGAACCACGGTGATGATGTTGCCTACAGGAACCTCGATACCGCTCTTGGTTACTACATAGAAGGTACCGTCTGTAGCCTTGGCTGGAACAGCAACAGTAATCTCTGCTACGCTCTGTGACTTGAAGTCGGCTGCATTTACAGTAGCGCCCTCAAACTTCACGCTGACAATCTGGTCGAATGAAGTACCCTTGATGCTGAGAATTTCGCCTGCCTTGATGTTGCGGTCCTTGATAGGAGTCGCCTCAGGAGTATTGATGGTCAACTCTTCCTTGGTCTCCAGAGAGGTACCATCCTTGATGGTATCTGTCAATGTGATGACACCTGTACGAGCCTCAGCCGGAATCTTCACCTGGATGGTATAGCGGTCGTGACCTACGAACTCTGCCTCCTTGATGGTATCGCTACCTGCGAAGATAACGCCGTGCATCAGGTTGAGGTAATCACCCTTGATGGTTACTACATCGCCTACATTACCTACCATAGTACCTTCGCTACCTACGAAGAACTTGGTGATTTCGATGTCCTCACGATAGGTGATAGGAGATACGGATGTAATCTCGCCGCCCTTCTTGGTCTTCAGTACAATCTGACCCGGCTCGCATTTCTCGGCAGGAACCTGGATGGAAATCTTGCTGTTGTAACCGCTCTGGAGAGTCTCGTATGCGGTGATAGGATCTGCACCTGGAAGGTTGACAGACTCAATCTGGTCCAGATTGGTACCATAGAGATATAAGGTACCGCCACGGAGCACTGGGCATGGACCGAATGACTGGAGAGAAATCTCGTTACCATACTGGTCGGTAGAGAGGTCATCTCCGTCGCTGCACGCTGTCAGCGATAGCCCTACGAGGGCTACCACCAACATGGCGAATATTTTGCTTATCTTTTTCATATCAATTCAGATTATAAGTTTATTTGTTTGGAACCACACGGATGTTGTCAATCTTGATGATTGGGTTACAGTCTACACCGGTAGGCAATACGCTGGCATCATTGTATGCACCCTTGACAACAAAGATGTTGAAGGCACTGAAGTCGTTCACACCTGTATAGCTCAATCCCTTGTTGCCATCGTAGTCATAGACGAAGTCTGCCAATGGAATGGTTACGGTTACCCACTTACCTTCGGTGTTATATGTCTTGTCGTCTGTATTCTGCCATGGCATGTAGAGGGCACGTGCCAACTTACCCTGCTCGTGGAAGAAGGTGTTGTTGGCTCCTGCCAATACGTTGCCATAGATATCCTGTACACCTGCACCACCATTGGAAACCTGGCTTACGCTACCAAAGTAAATCTGCATAGGTGCAGCCGACCAACCGTTGTCCTTAGGGATGCACATCTCAAACTTCAGGCTCATGTTCTTCCAATCGCTGAAGTCTGCAAGATCCTGCATACGTGGACGGCTGGAGTAGGTCTCTGGGTCCTGCCAGCTTCCTGGCCAGTACTCGAACGAGAAGTTACCGTCGTTCCAGCCACCGTCTGCGCCCATGGCTGTCTCACCGAGTACCATGTAGTTGCCAGAAAGTGATGTGCCATCAGATGTAATGGTACGATTGTGCCAACCATTGTTGCCCAACACTTCTCCACCTTCCTTCCAAGGAGTATCGAAGTCGAAGAGCATACCGCGGTTGTCCATATAGCGGAAGCCAGCCTTGGTAGTACCGTTGATGGTTGTGATGGTAATAGGCTCGTGCTTAGGCATATCCTCTGGCATGTTGAAGCGGATGCTGTTCTGGGTGATCTTCAGGTCCTCGTAAGGAATGGTGTAGTTATCACCCACCTTGATAGTCAGATGACTGTTGTCGTAATCCAGGAAGTAGTCTCCCTTGATAGTTACTTCCTCGCCTGGAGCTGCCCACTCGTTGCTCATGCTGTGGATGGTTGGAGCTGGCACGATGGTCTTGAAATCGTATGCCACGGTGTCCTGCTTGCTGGTGATGAAGTAGATCTTATCACTTACCTCGTTAGGGATAGCCTTTGGCACGGTTACGATGATGGTGTTGTCCGTCATGTAACTGGTGTTCAGGACTGCTGACTGGTCGTTGAAGTTGATCTTGGTCACACTTCTCAGGTTTCTACCCACAATACAGATGGTATTGTTGAGGGATGCACCAGTAAGCAGTGAGTCCTTGCTGGCAGCATCCACAGGGCGAACATAATCGATGGTAGGAGTTCCGCCTGCAACTTCATACTTGTCTGGCTCGTCCTCGCAAGAAGTGAATCCTGCGCTGGCTGCAACAAGTGCCATGGCGAATAAAGCCCCATTTATATTCTTGATATTCATAATGAAATTCTCTTAATTGATTAATAACTATATGTGTTACGTACATCTACATGGATTGGAGTAGCATTGCTACCCAGGTTAGGGTTCAGGGCTACGTCCTCTGTAGGGAATGGCAAAGTAAAGCTGCTGGCTGTTACATTAGGTGCAGGGGTATTCTCATCATACTGCATTTCTGAGTTGTCCCATGTACCACTGTTGTAGTATGCCTTGTAAACTGCATCGCAGTTCCACATCGCATTGCGGTGCTGTGCCTTCAATTCCTTGATGCAGCTGTCTACATCATAGTATGCACGGCGTACGAAGTCATACCAGCGGTCACCCTCACCTGCAAACTCCAGGCGGCGCTCCTTCCAGATGTCATCGAATGTAAGAGAGGTCTTTCTTACGAATCCCTGCCACTCGTATGCACGGCCACGAACCTTGTTGAAGCAATCCAGGGCAAGTGCATCGGTATTGTTCCCCATCTGTACCTGTGCCTCTGCATAAATCAGATAGATGTCTGAAAGACGGAGAAGTGGAGTAGGGAGAGCATTAGACATACGGGTTGGAGTGATGCCCAGTTCTTCCTTGTGGTCATAGTTGTCACCATAGAGGTTCTTCACGTTGCTACCACCGCAAGGACCCTGGCACTGACCAGTTGCAGCTGCATTGTAACCCTTGTTATACCAGAAATCCAGGTAAGAGAATCCCTTCTTCAGACCGTCCTTCTGTGCATTGGCAGGAAGATCGTGGTCTCTCCAGAAGTAAGAATATACATCGCCTGGCATCATGATGGTTGCCTTACGACGGTGGTCAGGATCTACACGGCTTGCTGGATCATCCTTAGGAGATACACCGAAGGCTTCCATCAAATCAACCGATGGACCGCCCCAACCGCCCCAGCAGTCACCATTCTCATCGAAACCTTCTGGAGCCAAGTCGCTCTGGAGGGTGTTCTGAGAAGTCCACTGAGTACCTACTGTCCAGCGCCATGCAATCATAATTTCGTCGCAGAACTGGTTAGAGCCACGGAAGATGTCCTCGTAGTGCTCCATCAGTCCTCTGCCTGAGTTTTCGATGACATCCTTGGCATATTCGGCTGCCTTCTTCAAATCGTCCTGATTCAAGGAGCCTGAAACACCAGCCTTGGTCAGATAAACCTTACTGAGCAGACCTTCTGCACAGTAGTAGTCGATGCGACCCGAAGTGCTCTTTTCCTTAGGAAGAAGCTCCATCGCCTTTTCCAGGGTCATGATGATATACTCATATACATCAGCCTTTTCTACCTTGCTCAACTGGTTGTAGTCACCCTTGCCAAGCGTCTCTGAGTTGCTGTGGATGATAGGCACATCACCGAAGGTACGTACCAGATAGAAGTATGCCATCGCCTTCCAGGCAAGACATTCGCCCATACACTGGTTCTTCACCTTCTCTGTGGTGTTGATTGCCTTCTGCAATGACTCGTAAACAGTGCTGCAGTGACCAATCTCTGCCCAGAGAGAGTAAGACATGTTTACCAGGTCCTCATCGGTACCATTGGTACTGAAGTTCATGTAAGGGCTTGAACCCCAATACATATTACCCGACATAACCTCACCAATCTTGATGAAACCACGCTGGAAATCATACCAAGGTGAGTTGGAGAGATAGTTTACGCCAGAGATGCAGGCTGCATCACCGTTGTAAAAGTTCTCTGTGTTGTAATTGTCCTCTACTGGCTTGTCAAGGAAGTCACTGCAAGAGGTCATTCCCATACCGAGGAGCATTACAAATGCTGTATATTTAATATTCTTAAATTTCATAACTGTTCGTTTTGGATATTAGAATGATAAGTTCAAACCAAATGTAACGGTGGTTGGAGAAGGGTAGCGACCGAAGTCCAGACCATATACATTCGCACTCTGAGTAGAGAGACCTACCTCTGGGTCGTAACCGCTGTAACCGGTGATGGTAAAGAGGTTAGACGCTGTGAGAGTCAGTCGGAGATTGGTCAGACCAATCTTCTGGATAAGCTTCTGGTCGAATGTGTATCCCAGAGCCATGCTCTTCAAGCGGAGGTATGAACCATCCTCGATATAACGGTCGCTGAATGCGTCGTTATCGTTAGGGTCGTTGATGGATGCACGTGGGTACATCGAGTTTGGATTGTCAACGGTCAGATTAGAGATGTTGTCATACCAGTTACCAGTCTGGTTACCATCCTTGGCTACGAGGTGAACTCGCTTGTTTACATCCTTCAACTGGTTGCTCCATGGAGAGTTCATGTGAGTCATCTTCATGTTCAGATAGTTGGCTACCTTGGCGCCTACAGAACCGTTGATGAAGATATTCAGGTCGAAGTTCTTGTAGCGGAAGGTGTTGTTCCATCCGAAGGTCCACTTAGGGAGTGGAGAACCGATGTTGGTCTTATCATTCTCGTCGATGATGCCATCGCCGTTGATATCCTTGTACTTCAAGTCACCTACATAGGTGGTGTTGCTGCGGCTGAACTTAGATGGATCGTCAATCCATGCATAGTGCTTGGTGCCATCTGCATCTGTTGTTACAGAGATTGGGTTGTTCTTCTGCAGGGTCTGCACTGGAGAACTGATGATATCGTTGTAATCCTTATATACCTAAAATCCGCAACTATCATCCAATACACGATTAAGGGTAGATTTATGAGTCGT
>ERZ1027188.54-NODE-54-length-51768-cov-8.179375_pt1 | contig 51768 bp, 34 predicted proteins | sample MGYA00519273_ERZ1027188 | MGnify/ENA primary metagenome ERZ1027188 (study PRJEB26926, sample SAMN06164623) | human gut metagenome | biome: ENVO:00009003; feature: ENVO:2100002; material: ENVO:00002003 | host: Homo sapiens | place: USA | collected 2012 ... | reverse complement strand
TCAAAAGTGGCACTTTTAGAGTCCGTTTTAGGCCGTTTTGGAGTGCAACGGAGCCACTATTGGAACCCAAAAGTGCCACTTTTGAAGCCTAACGGAGCCAGTTTTGCATTATAACGAGGCATAAAACGGCTTATAAAAGGAGCCAAAATAGCAGAAAACGAGATAACGATTTGATTATCAGCTATTTATCCCCAAATAGCTTAAAAAGCCTTATTTTGCGATATTTGCAAGCAAGAAAGATTTCGTTTGGAAATTCGCGAGTTTTAGACGAGATACTTGTAAAGATTTTTCAGAAAATATTTTGAGAAGTCAGAGCCTATTACAGAGCATCAAAATTACATTAATCGTATGGTAGAATTTCGAGCATACGACTTAAAAACTCTTTGGAATGTATTTGCATTTCTTGTGAAATATTTTTACTTTTGTACCTGATTAATCGCGACATAGAGAAATGATACAAGCAAATAGCAAAATACAACTTTATCCTTTGGTACGCATTATCGTTGTATTTGTTGTGGGAATTGTAATAGGAGAGAGCCTGAAAGATGTGGTTCCGCAAGATACTTGGCTTGCGGCAGTTATAATCGGGTTAATCATTACAGTATTATTGCGCCGCCATATTCTGTTGCAGGGAGCTATGATTCTGTTAATGATATTGGCCTATGGCGGTTTCATAATATGCCATGCAGAACATTCTGTAAGGAAAGACTTTCCGAAAAATGAATTTGAATACTACGCTATTGTTGCATCTGAACCGGTCGTAAAAGGCAAGGTTATACATACTGACATTTTAGTACTTAACGGAAAGACCTATATTAAGACAAAAGCATCCATTCTTCGTGATACAGTTGAGAACAGATATAAGGACTTGCATATAGGAGATGGTATTCTGGCGTATTCACAATTAGAGCCACCAACAAATTTTGGCAATGCGACATTCGACTATGCCCGCTATCTTACGATACACGGATATGAAGCTCAGACGTTCATATACTACTGCAATTGGATGAAGTCTGATGTCAGTTTGAAGTGTCTTCCCCCCATCGAATATCTCAAAGTATCGGCAAGGATGATGCGTCAGAACCTTGCAACTCGTTTCCTCCGATACGGACTTTATGGACAGGAGTATGCCATAACAATCGCTATGGCATTAGGTGATAAGTCGCTGATAAGCAAAGAGGTAAAGCAAGATTATTCTATTTCTGGTGCATCCCATATTTTGGCTCTTTCCGGTCTACATCTCAGTATTGTCTACGTATTGTTGTCATTCTTGTTTATGAGATTTCGTAAGTACATCATTGCCCAGCTACTTATACTTACAGCAATTTGGTCTTATGTATTTCTTGTTGGTCTTACTCCGTCTGTACTGCGTTCTGCCATTATGCTTACCATTTATTCCACTATCAAACTGATTGGACGGGAGCGTGTTTCGCTCAATACTTTGGCTCTCGCGGCATTGGTAATGCTGTTATATGATCCGTTTACACTTTATGATATTGGCTTCCAACTATCATTTATGGCTGTGTTATCAATACTGACAACCGTACCAATGATTTATTCTTTCATCCCGAAGAGATTTCTTGGCAGATATAGACTTGTGGATTGGATAGTGGGAATGATGGTCGTATCGTTGGCTGCACAATTAGGTACGGCACCACTCGTAGCACATTATTTCGGTCAACTGCCAACGTATTTCCTTATCACCAATATTGTGGCAATACCATTGGCTACCGCAATTCTATATTTGGTAATCGCTTTCTTCTTGCTAATGAGTTTTCCTTTTGCCCAGATATATATAGCCAAAGTAATCGCATGGTTGTCCGGAACTATGAATGCAGCATTACAGCAGATAGCAAGTTTTCCTTACGCGAGTATTGACGGAATTCAAATATCTGCTATAAAGGTATTTATGCTTTATGTCTTGATGTTTTGTTTACTGATAGTCATGACATATATGCGCCGCGATGTCCTGAGAAAAACTTTATTGGAAATCTAAAGCAACTTATCTTTAAGATACTTTCCAGTAAGACTTTCTTTGCACATTATCACTTCCTCCGGTGTTCCCGTACATACGACATTACCGCCCCTGTTTCCTCCGTCGGGGCCTAAATCTATAATGTAGTCAGCGCACTTAATCATTTCAAGATTATGTTCTATGACAATAACGGTATGTCCACGGCCAATAAGTGCATCGAAGGCCTCAAGAAGACGTTTAATATCGTGGAAATGAAGTCCCGTAGTAGGTTCGTCGAATATGAAGAGAGTAGGGGACTGGCGCTCCTGGCCAATGAAATAAGCCAATTTCACGCGCTGGCTTTCTCCTCCTGATAGAGTTGAAGAACTTTGACCGAGTTTGATATAGCCTAATCCGACGTCTTCAAGAGGTTTCAGCTTGTCTGATATTTGCTTTTGGCCATTATCCTTAAAGAATGTAACAGCTTCGCTGACAGTCATATTCAGGACTTCATTAATGTTTTTTCCGGCAAATCTGACATCAAGAATGTCTTTCTTAAACCGTTGACCGTGGCATGATTCACACGTCAGTTCGAGATCGGCCATAAACTGCATTTCTATAGTAATAGTGCCAGCCCCCTTACATTCTTCGCACCGGCCGCCATCAGCGTTGAATGAGAAAAACTGTGATGTGAATCCCATTTGCTTGGACAATGGCTGTTCCGCATAAAGTTGGCGGATGGCATCATAGGCTTTTACATACGTTACCGGATTTGAACGAGAACTTTTTCCTATTGGATTTTGGTCGACAAACTCTACGTGAGAGATTTGTTGCCAGTCTCCTTCGAGTGATATGTATTCTCCGGGGAGTTCTGCGACTTCATCAAGATGTCTCTTAAGGGCAGGGTAGAGGATGCCTTTCACCAATGAAGACTTGCCGCTGCCACTTACTCCAGTAACAACAGTGAAGGCATTAAGCGGGAATTTCACATCAACACCACGCAGGTTGTTCATTCTCGCACCTTTTATTTCTATTGCGAGATTCCACGGTCGTCGACTTTTGGGAACTTCGATTGCTTCTTGTCTGGTAAGATATTTTATGGTATGGGAATTTGGAAACTTTTTAGAATCCATATCTTCTGCTACATTTCCTGCGAAAACTATTTCACCTCCTAATCTTCCAGCATCTGGGCCGACATCTATCAGATAGTCGGCTGCACGCATAATATCCTCGTCATGTTCCACAACTATCACTGTATTGCCTAAATCTTTCAGCTCTTTTAGTACGCCAATTAACTTATCGGTGTCTCTACTATGCAAGCCGATAGATGGCTCGTCAAGTATGTAGAGAGAGCCAACAAGTGAACTTCCAAGCGATGTCGTGAGGTTGACTCGTTGACTTTCTCCGCCAGAGAGAGTATTCGAAAGTCTATTTAGTGTAAGATAGTCAAGTCCCACATTTACAAGGAATTGCAATCTTGTATTAATTTCTGTAAGTAGTCTCTTTGCAACCAAACTCTCATGCTCGTCAAGTTTTATGTTTTTGAACCATTCTTGCAGATTCACCAAGGGCATTTCAACAAGGTCGGATATGCTCATTCCATTTATTTTTACATATCCGGCTTCCTTCTTCAGTCGTGTTCCATGACATTGCGGACACACGGTTCTGCCGCGGTATCGACTCATCATGACTCTATATTGTATCTTATATTGATTCTCTCTTACCATCTCAAAGAAGGCGTCTATCGAAATCTGGTCATGAATATCCTTGTTTTTGTCACTTGGCAAACCGTGCCACAACATATCTTTTTCCTTCCGGGAAAGTTCAAAGTATGGCTTAAATATTGGGAAATTGTTTTTTGCAGCACGTCTGCAAAACTCTTCCTGCCACATCTTCATCTTCTCTCCATGCCAACACTGCACACATCCGTCATATACAGAAAGAGAACTGTTGGGAATAACAAGTCTTTCGTCAATGCCCATAACATTGCCAAACCCTTCACAGGCAGGGCAAGCTCCGAGCGGAGAATTGAATGAAAACATATTATCGTTGGGTTCTTCGAAAGTCATGCCATCGGCTTCAAACCTGGTTGAGAAATCATATGTGATGTTAGATGGTATTAATAAAATCCTACAAGTGCCATGTCCCTCATAAAATGCGGTTTCACAAGAGTCGATAATCCGGGAGATTATCTCTCTGCTGTCATCTACAGCCATACGGTCTATGATGATATATATATCGTCATGCTCTTTGGCATTATCTATATCAGGTAATGTTTCTACAAAATCTTCTATGCGCCGGAATTCATTCTTATGATAAATACGGGAGTATCCTTGTTGCATTTCCATCTCTAATTGTTTTTTCAGGGAGCGTCCTTCGCTGATATATAATGGCGCAAGAATGCAAAATTTTGTACCTTTAGAGAAAGATAATAAGCAATTTAAGATATCTTCTGTTGAGTGTTTTTTTACTTCAGCGCCACTAATTGGTGAATATGTATGGCCAATACGGGCAAAAAGCAAGCGCAGATACTCATAGATTTCTGTGGACGTACCTACGGTAGAACGAGGATTTCGAGATGTTACTTTTTGCTCGATAGCGATAGCTGGCGCCAGACCTTTTATAAAATCACATTCCGGTTTAGACATCCTTCCAAGAAACTGGCGGGCATACGAGGATAGGCTTTCTACATAACGCCGCTGGCCTTCAGCATATAGGGTATCAAAAGCCAACGAAGACTTGCCTGAACCAGACACTCCGGTAATGGCAATGAATTTATCGCGCGGGATTTTTATGTCTATATTTTTAAGGTTATTAACTCTCGCACCTTTTATCTCTATATAATTTTCTTCCTTATTATTCATATTAGAACTCAACTATAATTTGCAAAGTTACAAAAAATACACTTATAAGCTCCTCTGTTAATGAAAAAATCCTTATATTTGCATATCTTAGGCATCAAGCTATGAGAGTGTAAACGTAATTGTCAATTCTCGAATCTGTAGCAGCTATATGGGTAAATAAATGTGTTTTTATAATAATGGCAATTATGATAAATAAAGGCATAAAAGATAATATGGACAGGCAAATACAAAATATAAAATATAAAAGCATAATAATAGCAGTGTTATTGCTATTGTTTCCATATTCTATATATGCCAAAGTAAAAACCAAACATATACTTAATCGAATACAAAGATATTATGAAAGCAACTCAAAATTTTATACAGATATTATTGATTTAAATTCATATGTGAAATATACTATAGATATTGAAAAGCATAATCCGACTATATATTCAATCCCAACAGCCTATAGACTTGCACGAACTAAAGAACGCAATTTCTTTGGGGAAACATATTGGCAGGTAAAGATTCTAAATAAACACAAATATGAAGCTAAGAAACTGAAAAGTTATAGTACTATCGGAAATGATAAGACAGCATTAGAGAATATACAACAATATATAATGCCTACTATATACAATGTGACGATTATTGATGATCATCTGCTATCTCCATTCAACAAGTATAATAGAAGATTTTATATTTATCATAATGCAACGATAGAACATGGAAATATCAAAGTAATGTTTAAGCCAAAAGTAAAGAATACACAATTGGTTAAAGGCTCAGCTATAATAGATTATAACAGTGGCAAGATTATTAGCTACACATTTGACGGCGAGTATGACATGACAAAGTTTACTGTTAATGCTAAAATGGGAACAGAAGATTCGATTTTCATGATACCAGTAGAATGTTCAGCCGACATAAAAATATCTTATTTAGGCAATAGAATAAGGGCTTATGTGTCTTCAATAAATGACAAAGCCCCACTCCCCGACCGCCCTTTGTTGCTGAATACCACTGAAAAAAATATTATAAACAGGCATGATTCTTTGCAAAATAGCGGCTATGACAGCGTTCCGACTAAAGAAAAGAAAGTAAAATATATTTTATGGGATGTTATAGGAGATAATGTTGTTAACAAAATAAAAACAAACTTCGGTGAAGGAGATAAAGGTTATTTGCGGCTTGGTCCGATATTTAATCCTTTGTATTTCGGTTATTCCAATAGTAAAGGTATTGTATATAAATTGAAGCTAAATGCCAATTATAACTTTACTGACAATAGCGACATATCTATATATATGAAATTGGGCTACTCTTTCAAACAGAAACAATTATATTATAATTTTCCGCTGAGATATACTTTCAACAAGAAAAACAACGGTTACATACAAGCTGATTTCGGAACAGGTAACAGAATCTCGAACTCCAGCGTATTGGAGAAAGTAAAAAACGAGAATGACAAAGATTCTATTGATTTCGACAAAATGAATCTCGATTACTTCAAAGATATGTCTTTACGTATTGTCTGTAACTATGACTTCTCTGAAAAATTTGGTGCTATGGGAGGGTTTATATATCATAGACGCTCGGCTGTTAACCCAAACGGATTCATACAGTTGGGAGAACCGACAAAATATAAAACTTTTGCTCCATTAGTACAATTACAATATCGCCCATGGGGATATAAAAGTGTCATTTTTACAGCTGACTATGAACACGGTTTAAAAGGCATTTTAGGTGGTGATATCAGGTATGACAGATGGGAATTTGACGCATCATACATTCTTCCATTGCCTTGTATGCGTTCTCTTTCTTTAAAAACCGGAATGGGGTTCTATCTATCTAAGGGCGAAGAACAATACTTCTTAGATTACGAAAACTTCAGAGATAATAATCTTCCAGGAGGCTGGCGCGATGACTGGACCGGAGAATTTGAGCTGTTAAATAGCAACTGGTATAACGCATCCGACTATTATGTGCGCATAAACACAACTTATGAATCACCATTAATGTTGCTTGCATGGATACCGAAAGTCGGACAAATAATAGAAAAAGAAAGAATATATATGAGCGCACTAACTGTCAGAAAACTTTATCCATACATAGAATTCGGCTACGGATTCACAAACAGAATATTCTCTATGGGAATATTTACAGGATTCTCCAACCATCATTATGAAGGCGTTGGGGTTAAATTCGGATTTGAATTGTTTGAAAATTGGTAAAAAATAAAGACAGTCTCAATTAAAAACTGTGCTGAATGTATAATATGGCAAATAGAAATGCATAATCTAAAACAATATTAAAATGTCTATATCAAATAATCGACTAATTGTTTATAAGGCAAGCGCGGGGTCTGGTAAAACATTTACGCTTGCCATTGAATATATATCACTTCTTATAAATAATCCAAGAAGTTATGAGAACATTCTTGCAGTGACCTTCACCAACAAGGCTACAGAAGAAATGAAAATGAGAATTCTTAGTCAGTTGTATGGTATTTCTAAGAAATTACCAGACTCCAATAATTATCTAAAAATGGTTATGAAGAAGACTGGGAAAAGTGAAAATGAGGTGATAAAGAATGCCTCTATCACCCTATCTTATCTCATTCATAACTATAACTATTTCCGGGTGCAGACAATAGACGCTTTCTTTCAAAGTATATTGAGGAATCTTGCAAGAGAATTGGATCTTACAGCCAATTTGAGAATTGACCTAAACGACAGACAAGTAGAGGAATATGCTGTAGAAGAACTTATAGAATCATTAGAGCAGGGAGACAAGGTGCTTGATTGGATCAGGGAATATATTGACTCCAACATTAGCGAAGAGCGGAACTGGAATATCATAGGTGAGATAAAAAAGTTCGGCATGAATATATTCAAGGATTTTTATAAAGAGCATCGCAAGGAACTTGACGATTTGATGAAGAATGATAAGTTCTTCAATGATTATCGCAAGAGCCTGAATACCCGTATGAAAATAATCAGTGATGATATTATTAATAAAGCAAAAGAGATAATTTCGATACTCGAATCCCATGATTTGAACGACTTTTCTTATTTCCCATACGGCAATCGTGGTAGCATACTATCCTATATAAGGAAATTGGCCGAAGGTATTTTTGATGGCGGTGCGACTCCGAAGCGTGTTGAGGACTGCCTAAATGATGCTTCTAAGTGGGCTAAGAAAAAAACAGATAAAACCAATGATTTGATAGAACTTGCGGAATCATGCCTCAATGAAAAACTTTTCCTTGTTGAAAACACACGCAAAACAAATTGGAAAGATTATAAGTCTGCCGAACTGACATTGCTGAATTTAGATAAGCTGAGACTTCTTCATGCCATCAATGAAGCCATTGAAGTGATAAACAAAGATGCTAACAGATTCCAACTCAGCAATACGCAGACTCTGTTGAACTCTTTGATTTGTGATTCGGACACTCCTTTTATCTATGAGAAAATAGGTGCGCAACTCAAACATATAATGATTGACGAGTTTCAGGATACGAGTACAATACAATGGAGAAACTTTAAGGTTTTATTACAAAACTGTATTGGACAGCGCGATTCACATAACCTTATTGTTGGAGATGTGAAGCAAAGCATATACCGTTGGCGTTCCGGTGATTGGAGACTACTTAATAGTATAGGAAACGAATTCCGTAGGGAAGATATGGCAATAATGCCGCTTGATACTAATTATCGTTCCGAACAGAATATTGTTGATTTTAATAATGCTTTCTTTGAGGAAGCGGTCAAGAATACTGTTAATGAATTAGAAGCAGATAATATTGACGGCTTTAATCAATTGGCAAAAGCATACGATGCAACAAGTCTAAAACAACTTGCAAATAAGCAAGACGGCAAAGGATATGTACGCATAGAGCTATTACCAAAAGCCGATTATAAAGAAAATATCATGCAGAAGTTGCTTGATACCATAGACGAAATGCTTGCACGCGGTATTAAGGAAAAGGACATTGCTATAATAGTGCGTGTAAACAAAGACATTGAATATATTGCCAATTTACTTATGACGGAACGTCCCAATATAAAACTTGTGTCTGACGAAGCCTTCAAGCTCGATGCCTCCATTGCTGTTAAGATGATAATATATGCAATGAAACTTATCATTCATCCCGAAGATGTGCTTACGAAAATGAATTTGGCAAAAGCTTATTCATACAACATTTTGCATAACACATCGCATGATATTGTCTTCACTGCGCAAAATATAGAAGAAGTTCTACCTAAAGAATTTGTTAACAGCTTTGCGGAACTTTCAGCTATGCCTGTTTTCGACATCGCAGACCGTATATACAACATATTTAATCTTTCACTATTAAAAGACCAAAGTGCTTATATATGCGCATTCTATGATTATATGAACGAATTTTTATCCAATAATATCTCTGGAATAGAAGATTTTATTGAAGAATGGGACAGTAAGCTATATGAAAAGACCATACAAAGTGATGAAGTTGATGGTATAAGAATTATTTCTATACACAAGAGTAAGGGACTTGAATTTGATAATGTTATTATTCCATTATGCGACTGGCAGATGGAACAAAGAAGCACTATATGGTGCGAGAAATCTGATGTTGATCCTTACGACAAGTTGCCCATCGTCCCGATAGAATACTCTAAAAACAATATGATGGGAACGGTATATGAAAAGGATTATAAAGCAGAGCATTTACAAAATACCGTAGACAATATGAATTTACTTTATGTCGCGTTCACACGTGCAGGGAAGAATTTGGTGATTACAGGTAAACGAATGTCTGCTAACAAATCTAATAGTAAAGACGCCACCACATCGGTTAACCGAAGTGAAATACTGGAAAGCTGTTTGCCTAATATCGCAATGCGACTTGATGATAATACACTGACAGGAATCGATAATACCGATGAGGAAATATGTTTTGAATACGGCCAGTTATGTGTACCTCGAGATGAGTCCAATAAGGAAAAGCAGCAAACGTCAAATGTGTTTACATCATATATTGAACCGCATAGAATAGACATTGAAAGTTATGACACTCCCATCGAGTTCCGTCAAAGTAACAAAAGTAAAGACTTTGTTAGTGGAGAAGGCGAATCCCCTACCCTTTCTTATATTAAAATAGGAAATGTCTTACACAAGCTCTTTTCAACGATACGCACAACAGCCGATATCGAATCTCGTCTACGAGAGTTGGAACTGAACGGTATAATATATGATGATGATATTTCAGTAGAGAAATTACGTTCAAAATTAGACACTGCTCTGTCAGATAAAACTGTTAAGGAATGGTTCTCTGATGAATGGACATTATATAATGAATGTACAATCCTTACGAAAGATTCCGCAGGAAAACTTATTGAATATCGCCCGGATCGCGTTATGGTAAGCAATAAAGAAACTGTTATTGTAGATTTTAAGTTTGGTGTGCCACGTCCGGAATATAAAGAGCAGGTATCAAATTACATGAAGCTTCTTTCCCAAATGGGTTATAAAGGTGTGCGTGGATATATATGGTATGTTTTGCGCAACAATATAGTAGAAGTGGATTAAGATGGTCGATATATATTATTAAACCTCAAAGAATTATTCATAGGACATAAGATATGAAAACGTTTTTAGAATATGTAGCAGAAGACCTGCTTAAGAAATATAACGGAAACCTTGCTAATATAGCGGTAGTATTTCCAAACAAACGCGCTGCTCTCTTCTTGAACCAAGCTTTAGCTGCAAAGGCAGACCATCCAATATGGAGTCCGTCATACATTACAATCAGCGACTTGTTTCGCAATCACTCCAAACTGCAAATAGCCGATTCCATAAAAGTAGTATGCGAACTTCATAAAAGTTTTGTTCACATAACTGGTAAGGAAGAAACTCTTGACCAGTTTTATGGTTGGGGGCAACTATTACTTGCTGATTTTGACGATATAGATAAGAACAATGCTGATGCAGGAAAAGTCTTGGCCAATCTAAAAGACTTACATGAATATGACGATATATCATATTTGGATGATGAACAAAAGAGTATCTTAAAACGGTTCTTTAGCAATTTCCAGACTGATGACAGCCATCTGCAACGGCGTTTTATAGAATTGTGGAGTCGTTTATATGATATATATGCAGATTTCCGCGAACGTCTTCGCAGTCAGGGATTAGCATACGAAGGTATGTTATATAGCGAGGTTGCCAATACTCCATCAATAGATTTTCGTTTTGACAAATATATCTTCATTGGATTTAATGTGCTTCAGGAAGTAGAAAAGAGTCTTTTCTTACGACTTAAGAACGAAGGAAGAGCTGCTTTTTACTGGGATTTCGACAAATATTATTTGCATAATAATGAAGCGGGAGTATATATTCGCAAGTATATTGAAAGATTTCCAAATGAACTCGATAGTAATAATACGGAAATATATGATAATCTGACAAAGCCCAAAGATATAACATTTATCAGTGCAGCGACAGAGGATATTCAAGCACGATACATTTCCGAATGGCTTAAAGAAGGAACTCGTATAAAAGACGGAAAGGAAACTGCAATCATACTTTGTAACGAAGGGCTGCTTCAAACAGTGATACACTGTATTCCCAAAGAGGCTGAAGAGATAAATGTAACCACGGGATTCCCATTGCAACAAACTCCTATTGCATCATTGATTACCCAGATGTTTTCTCTTCTCTATTTCGGATATGCAAAGAAACAAGATTCATGCCGTTTGCATCACGTCAGTATGCTACTTAGGCATCCCTATTCCAAATACATATCCGAATTATCAGCCACACTATTAAAAGAGATTAACGATAACAAGCTATTTTATATAAAACGGGAAACTCTATGTAAAGATGAAGGCTTATCGCTATTGTTTGGCGAGATTGGTCTACATAAAGACAATCTCAGCATAATAAACTGGATGAAATCTGTTGTGAAACGGATTGCCATCAACGGAGCTAAGGACAAGGACCAAATGTTTCAGGAGTCTATGTTCCGTATGTATACATTACTCAACAGGCTCTCTGACCTTATTGAGTCGAGCGACCTTAGTATAGACAAGACAACCTTACAAAGGTTCGTGAACCAGCTTATTAACTCTACGTCTATACCTTTCCACGGAGAACCGGCTGTCGGAGTGCAGATTATGGGCGTACTTGAGACTCGTAATCTCGATTTTAAGCATATTCTCATACTTTCTTGCAATGAGGGAAATATGCCAAAAGGCGTTGATGATTCGTCAATTATCCCACATACCATACGAAAAGCATACGGATTAACAACTATCGATAATAAGGTAGCTATATATAGTTATTATTTTCATAGCCTCCTGCAAAGGGCAAAAGACGTAACCATCTTATATAATAATTCGACAGAAGGTTCAAAGACCGGTGAAATGAGTCGGTTTATGCTGCAACTTCTTGTAGAGCTTGGCCTGCCGATAAAACGCAAATCTTTGCAAGCAGGACAAATTACTTCGTCATTCGAGATTGGACCTATCGAAAAGAGCGAGACTATCATGTCCGTTCTCAAAGGAATGAATGTATTGTCGCCCACAGCTATCAACAAGTACCTGCGTTGTCCTTTGCAGTTCTATTACAACTATGTAGTGAAGTTGAAAGAGCAAGAGAATGAAGATGAGGACAAAGTAGACAACCGAATTTTCGGAAATATATTCCATCGTGCGGCACAACTAATGTATGAGAATTTGCTACCCGAAGCCATTCTCTCTGCCGAGCCATTAGAAAGGTTAAGGAGGAACAAGACAGAAATATTTGATGTCGTAGAGCAAGCTATAAGCGAAGAACTCTTCAATCTTCCGGAAGGAACAAAGACACATCCGGAACTCAACGGCTTGCAGCTAATCATCAGAGAAGTTATTATAAAATATCTTGGCAAATTGCTTGAATATGACAAGCGCATGATGCCGTTCATGGTACTTGCTCATGAGAGTGAAGTATATAAAGAATATAGTATAGAAACCTCGGAAGGGATGTTCCAATTAAAAGTTGGCGGACGTATTGACAGAATAGATGAGATTGGAGTAGGCACATCTTCTGACAGACTTCGTGTCGTTGATTATAAGAGTGGTACTGTCAGACCAACAGACTTAAAGTCCATAGAAGAAGTGTTTGATGTGAATAATATTCTCAAAAAGCATTCCGACTATTGTCTGCAAGCGATTTTGTATAGCATCATCGAGAGTGAAAATGACAAAACCTATAATCCGGAACAGAAGCCTGTAAGTCCCGCACTATTGTTCATACAGAGTTTAGGCAAGAAAGACTATTCCCCGGTTTTAAGGATTGGTGGAGAAGAAATCATGGACGTGCAGCGATACAAGGAAGACTTTGAGAATCTTCTCAAACAAACTATTTCCGAGATATACGAGCCAAAAGTTTCTTTCACCCCTACCTCGGAGATAAAGTTTTGCCAGATGTGTCCATATAGAAGTCTATGCGGTAGATAAGCCGTTCCACGGCTATCTACCCTATTATCTTATAGCGCGCAAATTTCAGAAGCAACTGTTTAGTTCCTGCGTTTCGGAACTCTACGGTTGCTTTTGTATTTTCTCCGGAGCCTTCTATATTCAATACTGTGCCGATACCAAAGCGTTGATGCTCTATTGTATTACCAACAGAAAGTGCAGTGCCGGATGACGCCACGCGCCCCCCGCTTGTCATGGCATCAGTAACTTTGCTCAATCTGCCTCCACTCGCTGCAATCACACGCTTAAAGGAATCGCTCAGAGGGTCTACCGCACGTTCAGGTTTTCGCGGAGAGGTAATCTTAGGTTTCACATCGGCACGGAACTGGCTCGCAACTGGCCGTGAATTTTGCATCTTATCACCAAAATTCACGTATTCATCGCCAAACATCCTGCTCCCGATATAAGCCCTGTTAGGCTCATAATCCTTTCGATATGAATTCCTGCCATAACTTTCTGCCTTACCAGTGCCGTTGTCAACGGCCAAAAGACTTGGGTCTATTTCTGCAATAAACCTGCTCGGACTGTCAAATTCCATTCTGCCGAAGCGGAAACGGCTTTTGGCATTGGTCAGAATACAATGCTTCTCGGCACGTGTTATCGCCACATAAAATAAGCGTCGTTCCTCTTCAATCTCCTTTTTCGAGCTTATACACATCTGGCTCGGGAATATATTTTCCTCCAAACCTACAATGAAGACAGTCGGAAACTCCAAGCCTTTGGCTGCGTGTATCGTCATCATTGACACCTTATTGGTGCTTTCGCCATCACGATCAGAATCCGTAAGCAATGCCACTTCCTGCAAGAAGTTTCCGAGAAGAGCCTCATGTTCATTGCCTTCTTCGCGTTTAATATCTACAAAGTCTTGTATTCCCCCCAGAAACTCCTGCACATTTTCCTGGCGTGCAATATCTTCCGGTTCATTAGATGAGTATATATCGTTGCGTATTCCGCTTTTTTCTATTATCATCCGTCCCAATTCATACGCATCGGTAGTTGAATTTATCGCGATGAATTCGCTTATAAGGTTGCGGAATCCTGCCAGTTTGTTCTGTGTACCCTTGCTAACATCCAAACCAAAGTGCCTTGGATTGCATATTACTTCCCACAGACTGACCTCATTAGCCTGTGCCGTATCTTGAATTTTCTGTGTTGTCGTGGCACCTATTCCTCGTGCCGGATAGTTTATTATCCTTCTGAAAGCCTCCTCGTCATCGGGATTCATCACCATTCTGAAATAGGCTATAATGTCCTTAATCTCCTTTCTTTGGTAGAAAGACAGACCGCCATATATCCTATATGGAATTGCCATCTTTATCATTTGCTCCTCAAACGAACGGCTTTGCGCGTTTGTCCGATACAAAATGACAAAGTCATTATAGTCGCAATTATCCTTTTTCTTTATTCTCTGTATCTCATTACATACGATGATAGCCTCTTCTTTGTCACTGTATGCCGGCTTATAAAGAATCTTATCCCCTTTGTCATTCTCGCTATACACATCTTTCGGTATCTGGCGTTCATTGTGTTTGATAAGACTGTTAGCCGCTCCAACGATATGCTGCGTACTGCGATAATTGCGTTCGAGTTTGAAAAGTCGCGATGTTGGGAAATTCTTTTGGAAGTTAAGGATATTATCTATGTTTGCCCCTCTAAAGGCATATATGCTCTGAGCGTCATCGCCAACCACGCAAATCTTAGCTTTCCGTTCGGTCAGTTGCATCATTATACACTGCTGGGCATAGTTCGTGTCCTGATACTCATCAACAAGCACAAAGTCGAAACGCTCCTCATATTTCCGCAAAATATCTTTTTTATCCCTGAAAAGCAGATAGGTATTTACGAGCAAATCGTCGAAATCCATTGCATTAGCCTGCCTCAGACGGGCCTGATATGCTGTATATATGTTGTGCATATCAGGCATTCGTGTTTCAAAATCCCGTTGCAAGGCACTTCTGTCCATGACATAATCCTCGGCCGTAATCAGGTGGTTTTTTGCCATAGATATGCGGTTGTGCACCGTTGAGGCCTTGTATTTCTTATCGTCGAGCCCCATACCTTTTATGATATTCTTGAGTAACGAACGGGAATCTGTTTCATCATATATGGTAAAACTTGGCTCATAGCCGATGCTTGCCGCCTCTATATGCAATATGCGAGAAAATACCGAGTGGAATGTTCCCATATTCAGCCGGCGCGCAGTGTCCTCCCCTACAAGTGTGGCAATGCGTGAACGCATCTCCTTTGCGGCCTTGTTGGTAAACGTAAGTGCAAGTATGTTCCACGGATTCATGCCTTGTGATATGAGATAAGCTATCTTATAAGTCAGGACGCGTGTCTTTCCTGAGCCTGCACCGGCTACCACGAGAGACGGGCCTTCATTGTATTTCACCGCTTCACATTGCGATTCGTTTAGTTGACTTAGTATCTTTTCCATTGTTTAGTGTTCTTTAGGGAATGCCGGAATATATGTCATCTGAACTTCTATCTGCCGTTGTCTTTTCTTCATATACGGACTGGGATACTGGGAACTGAATCTGCGGGGATTCGGCAACGTAGCTGCAACGAGCGCACAGTCGGCACGCGACAGTCCTGCGGCATCTGTTCCGAAATGCAGATGCGCCACAGCGTCCACTCCGTATATGCCATCTCCCATCTCGATAGAATTAAGATAGACTTCCATTATACGCTGTTTGCTCCACATCATCTCTATAAGGAACGTGAAATAGGCCTCCAATCCCTTTCGCAGCCACGACCGCCCCTGCCACAGAAACACGTTCTTCGCAGTTTGTTGTGATATGGTGCTACCGCCTCTTATACGTTTCTTCTTGCCCGAAAGATTCTCTTTAGCGGCCTTTTGTATTTCTTTGAAGTCGAATCCATGATGCTGCATGAACCGTTGGTCTTCACTCGCAATAACAGCGACAGGCATTGATGGCGACATTTCATCAAGGCCAACCCAATGGTGATGCAGTTTCAACTCCTCGTTTTTCTCTATCTGTTCATAGCATCTGATAAACATCAACGGTGTGGTATATACCGGAACAAAGCGGTAAAGCACCACAGCCAATATGGAGGAGACAAAGAAAAAGACTACCATCCACTTGATGAAACCAATTATTTTTCTCACAAGAATCACTTAAACTTATTGGTATTTTTACACGTTAGCAATACAAATATTCTCTTTGAAAGGTCTCTACTCTATCACATAATACGCAGACTAAACGAAAACTTCTTTTATACACGGGTAAGAAGTGCGTATAGTCTGCGTAAGAAGTGCGTCTAATCGACATTGCTATAGATATATAGCCGTCAAGGCACAATTATCGTTTTATGATATTATTATAAGTTACCTGCATTTGCAGCGTTTATCATTGCCTCGCTGGCATAGAGATAAACTTCAACGCGGCGGTTCAACTGTCTGCCGCTTGCTGTAGAGTTGTCGGCTACAGGATTGCTGCTTCCGAATCCTGAAACGTTCTTAAACTGAGTCAAAGACACGCCACAAGAAGTCAGATAATTGTAAACACTCTTTGCGCGGTTCACGCTCAAAGGATTGTTAATCGCGTCAGAACCGGTGTTGTCTGTATATCCGTGGATGTCCACAGAGCAGTCTGAGTTGTTCTTCAACACATTGGCAAACTTTGCGAGTTCATTCTTTGAAGATGCGTTAAGGTCGGCTTTGTTGGTCTGGAACAAGATTCCGCTATCAAAAGTAACCTTTACTCCTGAAAGTCCGTTTGCGTCTGTAATCGACTCAACCTTAGCGTTGTCAAGCTGTGCCTGAGCCTCCTGCTTTACCTTATCCATGTGGTGACCAATGAGTGCTCCAGCTCCCGAGCCTACAGCTCCACCGATAGCAGCTCCGATAGCCGTAGCTTTAGAATCCTTGCCAATGATGTTTCCGATGATACCGCCTAATACTGCACCGCCGCCGGCTCCGGCAAGAGCGCCAGTTCCCTGATTTGTTGCACAACTAACTACCAATAATGAGCACAATGAAAGTGCTGAAATCTTAATTTTTTTCATAATCTCTAAATATTATAATGTTGTTATAGTTCGCATTATTATTATATATATATCACCCTTTGCGGAGTATTATGTAATGCAAAGATAACTTATTTTCAATGAAACCATCTATATTATCAACATTATTTTGATATTTTTGAAAAGATTTTTTATTCTTAAAGTACCACCTTGAGGCACTCAAACGGCTACATTAATGTAGCATAGCCACTATCCTTCCCCTCAGATATTGGCTATAAGGGTTGTTTTCTCTTCATTTTTACGTATAAAAATGTATTTCAGTGCAAAATGACAAAAAACTTTTAGAATTATATTTCTTTAATTTAGCTTTTTATTACCTTTGCACAAATATGTTGTCCCTGTGCAAATAGTATTAGGATGGCAACATATAACTATGAAACAAAATATAAATGAAAGCATTTTTCATAATTGCATTATCATCCATACTTGTTATTGGATGCAGCAGAAACCCAAAGGCGGAAGCCTTATTAAATTCAGCAGAAGAACTAACAGGACAGAACCCGGACTCAGCGTTGAGGATTCTCGACAGTGTTGATGTGGCGAATCTGACACGCAAACATCAGATGCGTTACTATCTCGTTCATGCCAATGCACAAAACAAGGCATACATCCCATTCACCTCCGACAGCATAATGAAAGAGGTCGTAGAATACTATGATTCTCACGGAACTCCCAACGAACAGATGCTTGCCAACTATCTCATGGGACGTACCTATGCGGATATGGACAATCCAATGGTCGCACTCGAATACTTCCATAACGCCATAGAACGGGCTGATACGACGAGCAACGACTGCGACTATAAGACTCTATGCAGGATATACGGACAAACAGCAGATTTGTTCCACATGCAGCTATTACCGGAATATGAGCTACGTGATGAGAAACTTGCCGTCAAATATGCTTGGAAAGCAAAGGACACATTAGCTGCCCTACAATTCTATGAATATCTTACAGGTCCATATTATAGAATGGGTATTAATGATTCTGTTATCTCAATTAGTAAGACCGCACATGGTTTATTTCTAAAATATGGTTATAAAGAACGAGCATCCGCAACTTGGCCTGCGGCAATTTATACATATCTAACAATGGGACAAACAGCAGAAGCCAAATCTCTCATTGATGACCTAATGCAAAATGCAGGATGGACTGATAAAAATGGTAAATTTACCGAAGAGCATAAAGGTTGTTATAATTTTGTGGGATGGTATTATGAAAGTATCAACAAATTAGATTCTGCTGAATATTGTTATCGCGAAGTCTTAAAGATTCCACTTGAAATGCCTAATCATGAAATTCCACTCAAGGGACTAATGGCAATATACGCAAAGAGAAACAATGCCGACTCCGTAGCGAAGTATGCCCGTATGTATTGTGAATATAATGACTCATCATATATGCTATTATCTACTGACAAGGTCCGCCGTATGCAGGCGATATATGATTATAGCCACAACCAGCAGATTGCTGCGCAGAAAACTGTTGAAGCAGAATATTATAAAATATGGATAAGCGGACTTATTGTATTCATACTATTGGCTACATATATTATATATAAGGTGTATACCAAACAGAGGAAGAAAAAGAACAATATGTTAAGGAAGTCACAAGAAGAATATAACAAGACTTTACAACAATACAAAAAAGCAAAAAAGGAATACGCCCAGTTACAAAACAATTATAAAGAATACAAAGAAGCAAAGCACAATGAAGTGAAGAAACTCCAGCAGACATTGTCTATATTAAGCGGAACTGATGATACAAGAAACATAAGCAACGAAGAATGCATCACAGAAACCGCTATAGTAAAGACACTTCGCCAATATGCCACATTGGGTAAACTGCCGTCCAATGCAGACTGGAAAGAATTCTATGAGATTGCAAACAAATTCATCCCGGATTTCATAAAAGCCATAAGCATGGACGAATATGGCTTGACGCCACGCGAAATAGAAATATGCTTACTCATAAGACTAAATTTTCAAACTTCCGAGATAAGGAATTTGCTTGATATATCATCTCAACATATAACAAACATACGCAGCAGCATAAACAGAAAGCTATTCAACGACAAGGGTGCAAAAGACTTAAATCACAACATAAAGACCATGTAAAATATTAGATAAGCCATTGTACAAATCTGTACAAGCGTCTTGTACAGTTTGTACACACGCCTTGTACTGTTAATACAAAAGCCTTGTACTAACTGTACAACACGTTTGTACTGTCAGTACAGAGCCTCTGTACTAAATTGTATTGGCTGGCTTTACCAAGTCAAATGGGAAAAATTCATGCGCAAACGCAAAGTGTGTAAAATGTGTAATATCTCTTTAACGTTCTTATTTTCAGCAACATTGCTATCCTACCCTTTGATTATTGTGTAAAAAGTGTAATCTATTTTTACCAATGTTCCCATTCTATTTTCCTATATTTGTACAAAAACCAAAAACAATAAAAAGTATGAAACATTTATTAGCCATCACAACAATGCTGCTTTTGGCATTCACAGGAAATATCAAAGCAGGAACAAACAATTCGTTTATAAACCTACAAATAAAGGTAAGTTATGATGATACGAGCAACCATTTTGATAAAAAACCACAATCTCCTATAAGGAAACCTGTCATTAGCCAAGAAAACAATATATTGCAATTATCCCAAGGGTGCGAATACTACCTGTTTGAATTAATAGGCGATAATGATGAAAATATTATATACTCTGAGTTTATTACTCCGAACACAGATATCATCACCCTACCCGAAAGTCTGTCTGGAGAATACGAGATAAGGCTGACAAGAAATAACATTTGCTTTTTCGGATACATTAACCTATAATATTAACCCATAAAAATTAAAAGATTATGAGAAAAAAGAGTTTTAATCCAGTGTTTACCGTTTGCATACTAAGTATGCTATTGGGTAGTTTTGTGCTATGTAGTTGCTCTAACGGCGAGCAAGATGGCATAAAAGATGATTCTTTCATAGAATTATCACGTGTATGCTTTGCAGACATCGCAGAATATGAGGAGTTCCTATCAGCAAATTCAAATGCTATCATAGTAAACCCGAACTTCACTTTACCTGAAAACGAAAGCAATTTAAGTATAATAGAAACGTTCATAAAGTACACAACAACAGGCTCTCTTCTTAATAAGAATCTTGAATTTCAAGTAGGCAACACAATCTATAAATACGGCAAGTCTGGTTATACAATATACGAAATTGAGAAAGACAAATACATTGCCGCACTAAAATATGCCAACAATGATGAACTGACAAGTAAAGAAATTAGTAAGTTCAACAAAACGGGAGAAGGAAAATATTCTATTGAAGATGGAATAAACTTGTATTATGACGGAACACCTATTATAGATGTACAAATAAGCAAAGAACCTTTGACAAGGGTTGCGGCAGATGGAAAAACGAAAGTACAGGCTGCATTTTGGAAAAGCCGTGGTGCCATAAAATCTTCTTGCGGAGTAAAGGTGGAGGCCTGGTCAAGAGATAATGTTAATGTAGACTTTTCTGCTGCAGACACTGACTTACTACTGGTATGGAACATAAACATCAACATTCCTTTAGCTACAATACCAATACCTTTCAGCGGCTCTTTAACAGGACATGGCAATATTATTAAGCAGGAATTAGACTGGTGCTCAGGTTATTATTCTTATAATCTCATAAAGCCAAGCACTATAAGCGGAAGGGCAAAATGCTGGGATGGAAGTTGGATAACTGCAACGGTAGAAATCTAATATTATAAATAAAAGAACAACAATGAGAAAAATATATACAGGAATATTTTGTATGTTGGCAAGTTTTCTTTACGGTCAGGAGAACTTACCTTCTATAGTTTCACAGCCGGTTAAGGACAACATCAGTTGCGTAATGGACAATGGTAAAGTCATGGTATTTTGTAATCCTGTGGAAAGTAAGGAAACAGTAGCTCATAATATGACAAGAAAACTTTCAAGCAATACCGCTGTGTCTGACACAAGACTGAAAAAGACTTTCTACATAACCGCCAATAGAGACGGAGATTATTTTTTCTTGGCAAATACCCTTTCTACATATCTCCCATCCGGGCAATTCCAAAATATTGATGTTTACATAAACGGACAATATCAAGGACACCTTGACAATAAAAAAGGTGAGTGGGAAATGATTGGCATATACAATAAGCCTGCGGTTTCCCTCAAAGAAGGAAAAAACGAAGTAGATTTCATATCAGTACCCCCTTTTTACCCGGAAGTCGATGCTGTAGAGATAGCAGAAACAAAGAATGATTTAATCAAAGAAACTCAAAAACTTCTATCTCCCAATAATAATCCAATGCATATAGCCGGTAACTGGTATAGTAATGGCGTAAATAAAGGTATTGTTGGAAATGAAAAAGTAACAGCTTACACAAACGTACCTGTAACATATACCTATCATAGGAAAATAACAGTACAGAGTGCCGGCAAACTGACAATACACACAGCCCCCATAGAAGGAGAAGACTATAATACCATAGACCCATTTATGCACTTATATAGTATTACTGACCCGAATAACTATTCTTGGTATAACGATAATTATGACGGGCTTTATCCAAGAATAGAAGCAAACGTTCCTGCTGGAGACTATTATTTGGTAATCAGAGCAAAAACCAACTATTATTCATATCAACCGAGACCGTCTGCAGGAGAAATAAACGTTTATTACGATGGGGCTATTCTGAATGAAAAAGTGTCAATAGCAGGCTTCATGATTAACGCACCTGCAAACTATAAAGAAATACTCAACTATTTTACAAATGCAACAACCGGTAGTCCCAGAATATTCTTATTGGACGGTGACAAGATGCTTTTCAACTCTGAACCTTTTACATATTACTCTCCGGCAGATTATTCCTGGGGTGAAAGTGCAAGAAAGAAGATACAACATCGTGCTACTAACAGCAACTGGAAAATACTTATCACCGCAATAGGCGCATTGTCAGCATATTACGGAAGTTGCGACGTTTATGGAGGTATAAAAGATGCACCAGCTAAATATCTAAACAAGTTTCCAAATCTAAAATCAGGTGATGCGGTTTTAATGGCAGAAGATAATAGTGAATATAATTCTGCGGCATGGGCAGGCGGCATTACAAACAAGAAAATATGGATAGGCAATTCAAGCCTGGGTTCTCCATATACATGGAAATCATGGGATGACTATTTTGCCAATAATCCAACAAGATATACTGGTGCAGAGACATATAAGCCAAATTCTGGCAGCGTAAAGGTTATTATGTATTCACGTAATGGCACAGACTCAGGAGCAACACACTTTGCTGTTACAAATAAGGCTAATAACCAGTTGCATGGCTTTGCCTATGAAAGCAAAATCGGTGACTGGGGAAGAATTACGCATACAAAAAAAGCGTTGGAAGGAACAGAATATGGCAGTGTTTATAAAACATATTACAAAGAATATACAACATCCCATATGATAGAAGCAGGAAATGCAACAAACGAAAAGGTATATACATTAGAAGAATCTATCAAAGATGGGCTGACAATTGAAAAAGAAGTTTCTCTCAATAACATACAAACTTATAGAATTAACATACATAAGAAAATATCCCGGAACAATGCCGGTATCTCTATAGAGATTTTATACAATAACTGGAAGGATAAGGTTTCTTCTGACATAGACAATATTGACGAAAACCCATACAAATATCTTGCTAACGAAGAAGCAGAAACGTTAATAGAATATTGTAAACTACATACGGAGGAATGCACAACTTTCTTTGCTGAGAAGATATTCTCAGAAGTTCATGACATAAATATAGATATTCTATCATTATTATTCTGTGAAGCTATGGCTGACAAATACGCAGAAAAGATGGAGGATATTAAGAACAACTGGAAAGAAAATCCATTCACAGAAGACGGAGCGTATATATTTCCTTCATGTGAGTATTTCACTAAACTATATATAAAAGAAATATTAAATGACATCTATTCATTACAACCCTTGCTGTATGAGAATTCCATAGATACAGAAAGTGAGTTAGGAAAAAATACAACCATTTACTTTACAGAGAATCCTGTAAGTTCAAATGGAACAGATGTAAAACTGGATATTCCTGTAGCGTCTAAAGTATCATTACAGATTACCGAGGGTGAAAATGGGAAGACGACAGATATTATAAACGGAATGCACTACGACAGAGGAACGTATGTAATGCATTTAGACGCTTCACAACTCTCGAGGGGCATGAATATTTGCACTTTGAAAATTGGCGACAAGAAAATAGTACGTAAACTTTTAAAGAAATAAGCATTATGAGAAAATTACTATTGGCAGCATCTGTGATGCTATTGTTTTCATGCTCAAGTCACGAGGGACTGGAGGGCGACGACATTCCTGGCAGCTCATCAGAACTCACCTTTGATGAGAAATTAAGTCTGCTTGACAACTATGAGCTGCCGGAACAGTATGCTCTCAACATCTTGGAGGCATTCGACAGCAAAGTAATTCTTGAAGGCGATGGGACAAGGGCACAGGGAGAAAAGAACGAATTCCGCATCACAAATAAGATGCAAGTGCCTTTGAACTTCAACACACCGACAAGAAGTGACAATGATGAAAAAATAGTTGTCTACAGAATACAAATCTCCAACAGAGACAAACACGGCTATGCTTTAGTGTCAGGAGACATAAGGAACGCCTCCGTCATTGCCTATGTGCCAGACACCATAGATGCTGACCCCAACATCGAAAGTGCAAAAGCCGCAGCAAATATGATGCGCGACATGAGCCTGATGTCAAGTATGAAGAAAATAAAGGACTTCAACGACAAAAAAGAAAAACTTAGGAAGTCGGCTTTGGAGAAACAAAACAAAGCAAATACGAGAAGCTCTTATTTAGAGGACAATGAATTAGATGATATACTTAATGACCTTTCTATATCTTACGTAAAATCTGACAAATGGATGCCACTTATGAAAACGACATGGAATCAAGGCTCACCGTATAACTGCAAACTGCCACAAGATTGCGAGGCCTATTCAAGTAGAGACAGTCGATATAATACAGGATGTGGCGTTGTTGCTGTCGCACAAGCCATTGCGTATTACGAACCGAAACTGACCTTATATGGTACGCCTGTAGACTGGAAAAGTCTCAAAAAGACTCCTAATATAACAGTTTCGTCAGACAAGAATGTCCGTAATCAAGTAGGTTATTTAATGAAGTGGATAGGCGAAAAAGGCAATGCTGTCTATGAATGTGAAGGAACTTCCACCCGTGACATTATTGGCAATATACTCCCAATGGTGGACATGAAATGCGACAACAATACAAGTTGGAGCTGGGAAAAAATAAAGGGTTCCATAGACAAAGGAAACCTTGTACATGCAACGGCTGGAACTAAAGACAATATAGGTCATGCTTGGATTATGGACGGCTATTTATCAGCAACATATCCGGGCAATAATATTGTGAACTTTGTTCATAATAATTTCGGTTGGAGTGGATTTCAAGATGGATATTATGAAATTGAGGATGAAATCTGTTTTACAGCAGGTGGTGATACTTATTTTCCAAGAAACCTTAATCCTAATATAAATAAGAAATGAAACAGTACAATTTAAACAAATGCCTTTGGGGAATATTCCTTTACCTTTTGGTTTTCGCATTCACAGGATGCGATGATGACGATGAGTTCTCTGATTTAAATCCTGATATAAGCTGGAATATTGACAAGGATAAAGTCCTGCGGCTTGAAGACTATACTGGCAACTTAGGGGCAGATGCAAAGTTCTACGATGTAGATGAGGACTTGATGGCTATAAATTATGATGAAAAGACCAACAGTCATACCATAACACCAAAGAATATAGGAGGCAACAATTTCTATATCAACGTAAAAGGCAGAAAATATCATGTACACATGAAAATCTTTAATAAAGCCACTGACCATAATTTCTATTTTACAGGTATGAGTTGTGTCATAAAAGGTGAAGGTATACAAGATATTGAAGCGGAGATTGAAGAAGAACTTTATAAGAGAAATTATTTCTTTGACAAAGGAATACGTTTTACCTTTAGCTATAAAGACTCATACGCAACACCTTCTTTACGCTATAGTGCTAAATTTATAAACGAAAGTAAAAATGAGAGTATAGAATATGATCTGTCATATAATATTGAAACAAAAGAGTTCACTATAACGGACAGAGACAATAAAGAACGTTCAATGGTCGTCTATTTCAGAAACCCAGTCCCAAACTATCAATATTTCTCTTTACATATGACAGAAGAATTAAAAGAGAAATACGGAGAGGATAAAGTTGATTTTGTTTGTCTATATCTTAACTTAGAAGAAATTATAAAAGAATGAGAACATTATTATCTTTTATGGCATTATTCTTGGCGATAGCAAGTAATGCCCAAAATTATGAAATTATCCAAGAGATAGACAAGCCTGTAACGGAATATCGTAACGGGAAACAGGTAACAATCGTGAGCAAAGACTCTATTACTGTTGCCGTGGCATTGTCGAAAGCCAAGAATGACTATGGCTCATACTATCAGGCTGGCGTTGTCGTTACAAACGGAAGCGGCAAGACTTTCACGTTCGCGCCAGAGGACGTTATTGTAAAACTCCTGAACAAACGCGACTCTACCGTAGCCCTAACAGTATATACAAGCGATAAATATGTGAAGAAGGTGCAGCGCGAACAGACATGGATACGTTTCTTTAATGAGATGTTTGACGCGATAGTATCTGACGGGGACAACGGCGGAGCTGCACAAAGTGAGATAACCAAGACATTGCACAGACGTGAACTTCACAACGAAACAAATGGCTATCTTACTAAAAATACGATGCGACAAGGAGATGTATTGTCTGGTTTCTTAAATATCAACTATGCCAAAGGCAAGATACTCATGATGCGTATACCTGTAAACGGTATCAATTTCGACTTTAAGTGGAACGTCAAGAAGTAAAGAGCATACAAGAAATGAAACCGTACAATTTAAACAACGGTATAGAAAAGCCCAAACCCTTCTGATAATACAAAATAAAGAGGCGTATCAAACTTGCTTGAAGTAATGATACGCCTCTTTTCTAATATACAAAGTCAACTAAACTTTCCAATACTAAACTGATGCTGAAATCCAGTCGAAGATGCAACTGCACACTCCGAAAAGTACAATGCCCGCGGTGCAAAGTGCCAACGCAAGGCGTGTGCTGCAATCACTGCGGAATGTAGGCAACGGGTTGTCGGTTTTCTTTATATACATTGCCTTCACGATGAGCAGATAATAGTAGAGACTGATAACAGTGTTTATCAATGCGATAAAGACTATTGCGTAAGCCCATGCACTTCCGGCTTTGGCGGCAGCAAGGAATACGAAGAACTTGCTGAACATTCCGGCAAAAGGAGGTATACCGCCAAGTGAGAACAAGGCGAGCGTCATAAGGAACGCCAGCTTCGGATTTGTCTGATAGAAGCCATCGTAAGCATCGATGTCGGTCTTACCGTTGTTATTCTGCTCCACTACCGTGATGATAGAGAAGACGCTCATGTTGGCAACGATATAGATGAGAACGTAGTAGACAAGCGACGATGCGCTGAGTGTCCAGTCAGTTCCTATCGCAGCAAGCATGATGTATCCAGCCTGTGAGATAGAGCTGAATGCCATGAAACGCTTAAGCTCAGACTGCCGGATTGCAAACAAGTTGGCTATTGTGATACTAAGTACGACAACGATATAAAGAAGATAGTGCCACTGCTCGGCCATCGCGCCAAAGACATGGAAGAGGATGATGAGCAATGTATAGGCTGCCGCTCCCTTTGAGATAACGCTCAGGTAACCGGTAACAGTGGTCGGCGCACCCTGATATGTGTCGGCTGTCCAAAAGTGGAAAGGCACGAGCGAGAGCTTGAAGCCGAGTCCGCTGAAGAAGAACACGAGTGCCATGATAAGCATCGGGGTTACTCCTTCACCATTGATGATGCCGACGAGCTTTGTTGCAACATCGTCAAAGTAGAGTGTTCCGCACGCGCCATAGAGGAAACTGAGTCCATAGAGCATCACGCCGCTTGAGAAAGTAGCGGTGAGTATGAACTTGGCCGCTGCCTCTGCGCTGAGGTTACGGTACTTGTCGAAAGCCACGATGCAAGCCATAGGCACGCTCGCCATTTCAAGTCCGATGAAGAACAGCAGGAAATGGCCTGCGCTCAGCATCATAAACATACCAAGAAGTGTAGACACGATAAGCATATAGAACTCACCCTCCATGCTCATAGTATTGCGCTTGCCTTCGTTGGCAGCCTTGCCATAAAGCCATGCACGGCTCTGAATAAGTACGATAAGCGTACCGGCAGCAAGGATTGACTTCACAATATTCACGCCAAAAGTATTGCGATACATATCACCGAAGAGATGAACCTCGGCTCCGCAAGCCAAAGGGGCAACAATAACCGGCAGCATAAGGATGCACGCAAGTGGATTCAGCCATCTGCGCTCAGCCTTGTTGGCTGTGGCGAAATCGGCTATAAAGAGGACAACCAAAGCAAACATCAAGGCTGCCTCTGGAATCATATTTAAGAAATCGCTATAAGTATTCATTGTTTAATGTTTTATTTCCGATTACAATATCGCTAACGTTTCTATGTGCTCGATAATAGGTCCGACAGCATCACTAATGACACCTTGTGCCCAAAGTGGGAACACACCGAGACCGGCTACGCAGGCAATAAGACATATAACTGCGACGCGCTCGTCCCATGTAGCATCAGTAAGCTCAAGATAATGTGGATCGGCAACTTTCTGGAACAGGATTTTACCGACAACGCGCAGAATGTAGACGGCCGTTACAACGATTGATGTGCAGGCAATGATTGTAGCCGCACGATGGAATGTGTCGGCATTCTCAAACGAGCCTACAAAGATTGTCATCTCAGCAACGAAACCGGAGAAGCCCGGAAGGCCGAGATTGGCAAGACCGGCAATGACATATCCCACTGAGAGGAACGGCATAATCTTCATCAATCCGCCCAGCTTGCGCACGTCACGTGTGTGTGTGCGGCCGTAAATCATACCGATAAGGGCGAAGAAGAGTGCTGTCATCAAACCGTGGGAAAGCATCTGAAGGATTGCTCCAGTGCAGGCGGTCTTTGTCATCATAAGTAATGCGAAGAGTACAAGACCACAGTGAGATACCGATGAATAGGCATTGATATACTTCAAGTCGGTCTGTACACACGCAGACAACGCTCCGTAGACAACGGAAATCGTGGTAAGGATAAGGAATATCCAAGCGAGTTCCTGAGCAGCGTCTGGCAACAGGTACATTGCAATACGGAAGCAACCGTATCCTCCCAACTTCATAAGTACACCGGCATGGAGCATTGACACAGCCGTAGGGGCACTTGCATGACCGTCAGGCGACCATGTATGGAATGGGAAAAGAGCGCCAAGCACTCCGAAGCCTATAAATACGAACGGGAAGAATATCTTCTGTACGTCTACCGGAATATTGTGTAGCGCAGCAATTTTCGTTATATCCATTGTGGTAGCTCCACTGAAATAGTATATTCCGAGAATGCCGAGGATGAGCAGTGCAGAACCACCCATAAGCATAAGGGTAAGTTTCATAGCAGCATATTCTTTGTTGCCACTACCCCATACTCCGATAAGGAGGTACATAGGGATGAGCGCAACCTCATAGAACATGAACATAGTGAACATATCTATAGAGATAAAGAAGCCATACACTCCTGTTGAAAGAAGCGTGAACCAAAGGAAATACTCTTTAGTCATTGGCTTCAACTGCCATGAGGCGAATGTTCCTGTGAACACGATGATGCTCGAAAGCAGAAGCATGACAACAGAGATGCCATCGACTCCAACATTATAACAGATGTTGAGAGGCTTAAACCATGACACGCTGTATGTGAGCAGCATCTCATCGACATTACCGGCAGCACGCTGCTGTATGAAATAGACGGTCAGCCAGATAGAAAGTGCAAGCAGACAACTTGAACCTGCCACCATCACACCACGTACCTGATTGAGGTTGCGGGAAACCCAAAGGCCGAGCAACATCAGGACTGGGATAACTACAAATAGACTTAATATACTCATTTTATCTGAATCCTTTTATATACATAATAATATTAAGGTGAGCGCAACAGTTCCTGAGATGAACCATACTACGTAATGGCGCACGTCTCCGCTCTGCCATCCGCGGATACTCTCACCGGCTTCGTTTGAACTCCAGGCAAGGAAGTCGAACGTTCCGTCGATAACATGACGGTCGAACCAAGCTATCGGAGTACTTACAAGGCGGAAGATAATCTTATGAGTTACAAACATCCAGACCTCATCCATATAGAAACGCTTATATGCTGCGCGGTGAAGTTTCGGGAAGTGTTTGTAGAGAGTGTCAGCAATCGGCTGCTTTTCACCTTTATATATATAGGTGGCAAGGGCGATACTTATAACTGCTATCACACAAGAGGTAATGGCAACCTGTGTGTCGAGATGTATCTGGTAGTCCTGGCCGCTTGCACTTACGAACGAACCGAAGTTCAATGCCCATCCGCAAGTAACGGTTATCAATGTAAGAATGATAAGCGGTAGGGTCATTGTGAGAGGTGCTTCATGCGGTGTATGTGCCTCATGCAGTTCTTTATTTTCGGTTCCCCAGAAGATTCCATAGTAAAGACGGAACATATAGAACGCTGTCATGGCTGCAATTCCGGTCATTATCCAACCTACGAACGGGCTGTAAGCGAAGCAGGCTGTGATGATTTCGTCCTTTGAGAAGAAACCAGAGAACGGTGGAATACCTGAAATCGCAAGGCATGAAATAAGGAATGTTATGTGGGTTATCGGCATATATTTACGCAAGCCACCCATTGCCGACATCTCATTAGAGTGTACCGCATGGATAATACATCCTGCTCCGAGGAACAGACAAGCCTTGAACATAGCGTGTGTGAACAAGTGGAACATTGACGCCATATAGCCAAGCTGTGTATGGTTGTCAAGAACAGCCTCGTGGCCAGGCAGACAAACGCCAAGTGATACCATCATAAATGCAATCTGAGAGATAGTAGAAAATGCGAGGACACGCTTAATGTCGCTCTGTGCACAAGCTACGGCAGCAGCATAAAATGCTGTGAACACTCCTACAACAACAACGATGCTAAGGTATTGCGGAGCGTATTCTATCCACAACGGAAACATACGGGCAATCTGGAATACTCCAGCAACGACCATTGTCGCAGCATGGATAAGGGCACTGACTGGTGTAGGGCCTTCCATCGCATCCGGTAGCCAAATATGCAATGGGAACATTGCAGACTTACCTGCACCACCGATAAACATTAGCACAAGTGCAGTCGGAATAATAAATCCACCGGCAGCAACGGCTCTTGTAAGGTCGGCAGAGATAAACGGTGTTGCGCCTTCGCCCATTACAATAGAACTTCCAGCAAACGAGAAGCTGAAAGAACCTACATAGTAGCCGAAAATCAAAATTCCGATAAGGAAGAATAAATCGGCAAAACGCGTTACGATGAAGGCTTTTTTAGATGCAGCAACAGCAGCGTGGGTAGGATAATAGAATCCGATAAGCAGGTATGAACTTACACCCACAAGCTCCCAAAAAAGATACATCTGGAAGATATTGGTTGCAACAACCAAGCCAAGCATTGACATTGTGAATAAAGAAAGGAAGGCGTAATAACGCTGGAAACCTTTCTCACCATGCATATATCCAAATGAATATATGTGAACCATAAGGCTGACAGTGGATATTACGATAAGCATCATTGCAGAAATAGGGTCGATAAGGAAACCTAAATCAAAATGCAAATTACCTAATGGCAACCATGTGAAGTTGAATGGTACGATGGTTGCAAAGGTTCCGTCAGCAGCACGCTCACCTGTAAAGTAGGTAATAGCGGTCAGGTATGACAGTACGGTAACGATGCCAAGAGATGTGGTACCGATAAGTCCGGCTGTCTTATGCGACATCTTCATGCCCGCGAGTCCTAATATAAGGAATGAAAAAAGCGGAAGAAGAAGTATCAAATATACATAACTGTAATCCATAACTAATTATAATTTCATGTTTCCAATACTGTTCACTTGGTCGCTGTGGAAATGACGGTAAACATTAATAATTATCGCAACAGCTACCGCAGTCTCCGCTGCACTCACTCCAATAGAAAACAATGTGAAGAAAAAGCCTTCAAACTGCCCCGGGAAGAGTATGCGATTGAATACTGCAAAGTTCAAATCGACGGAATTGAGGACCAACTCTACCGAGATAAGCATTGCGATAAGATCACGGCGAGTAATAAATCCAAAAACACCAATGAAAAACAATAGTGTACTAAGCACAAAAAAACATTCTACTGGTACCATCGTTATTTCTCCTCTCTTTTATTGTTTAATATTACAAGGCCGCCTATAATGCAAGCAAGAAGGAACACCGAAATAAACTCAAACGGCAGAACATACTGGTACTTGTCGGCACCCATCAATGTCTTTCCAACAATTTCCATATTCACTTCAGTATCCGGCTGCATTGCAGCCATATCGACAAACTTGTTTTTCAACAGGATTCCGACAACAGTCAAGAAACCGGTCAAGGCCACCAAAGCTCCGGTAAACATACGGCTGCGACTGATATGCTCTGTAAGCCCTTGCAATGTTCGCTTGGACACCAACTGGATTGCAAAGATATAAATCATTGTGATTCCTCCAGCGTAGATGCTTATCTGTGCGGCACCGAGGAACGTATAATCGAGCAGGAAATACATACCTGCCACACCGAAGAGCACAAACAACAATGCCGTTGCAGCACGCATGATGCGCTTCGTTGTAACACAGAATATGGCTGATGCCAATATAACTGTGGCGATAATTCCAAACATTATTTGATTTGTCATAATCTTAATAATTTATACGGGGTTATCCATTACTTCGTTTTAGTGTTAAACTTTCCTATTGTCAATGGTGCACCTCCGTCAAGAAGGTTGGGCAGAGAACTCTCATACTGTTCTTTGTCAAGATGCAATTTTAGAGAATCTCTATTGAACACTGCATTTTCAAAGTCATTTGTGAAACGGATAGCATCAAAGTTGCATGCGTTGACACAAAGCTGACAGAACATACAATCGCCCAAGTCATACTGATAGTCAACGAGATGACGCTTTTTCTTTCCCGTTTCTTCATCTGTTATCATCTCCGAAAGGATTTTTATAGTTCCGTTCGGACAAGCCTTTTCACACAAAGTACAAGCAACACACTTCACATTACCATTTTCATCACGATTCATTATGAGACGTCCACGATGACGTTCTGCAACATGAAGAGTTGTCTTGCGGTTCTCGGGATATTGCTCTGTGGCTTTTGGAGTAAGGTATTCTTTAAGAGTTACCTTTAGACCTGTAGCGAGAGACTTTATTCCATCGCAGATACCGCCGAAATATGATTGATTATTTTCCATCTTATTTTTTTAGAAATACAATTTAAACGCTACTACAACGGTCATCAATACGAGATTAAACAGAGCAAGTGGCATGAGATATTTCCACTCGAGTTTCAATATCTGATCAATACGAAGACGCGGGAAAGTCCAACGAATCCACATTAACAGCCACACGACTACAAATGTCTTACCCAGGAACCAAACTATTCCGGGAATATAGTTCATCACGGAATCAAACGCTTCTATACCAATATTAATAGGAGCCCATCCTCCCAAGAACACCGTTGATGCGATGCCCGAAACAACAAACAGGTTGAGGTATTCGGCAAGATAATAGAAGCCGAAGCCCATTCCACTATATTCAGTATGGTATCCTGCGGTAAGTTCACTTTCGGCTTCAGCTAAATCGAACGGTCCACGATTAGCTTCTGCATTACCAGCGATAAGGAATGTAATGAAAGCGATAATGGCTGGAACGTGTCCTTTGAATATCAACCAGTTCCACGGACCAGTCTGATAATCCACAATACCACTTATTTGCATTGTTCCTGTCAGGATTACAGTCGTAATAAGACATAATCCAAGACTCATCTCGTAGCTAATCATCTGCACAGCACCACGCATTGCAGAGATTACAGAATACTTATTGTTACTACCCCATCCTGCAAGGAAAATACCCAAGACACCAATACTTGATATTGCAGTAAGAAGGAATATTCCTACATTGAAATCAAGAACCACGGCACCATTGTTCCAGGGGAGGAATGAGAAAGTACCGATAGAAGCAATAATCACGAGGAACGGTGCGAGAAAATAAAGAAATTTATCAGCCTTGTCTACGGTAAAGATTTCTTTTATAAGCATCTTTAACACGTCGGCAAACACTTGAAGTAATCCCCACGGACCTACACGCATCGGGCCGAGACGGCACTGGAAGTACGCACAGACCTTACGTTCCATAAAAATCAAGACAATGGCAAGCAGGGCATAGCCTACTATAATAAGCAGCCCGACAAGCACACACTCGATAAGTATCGACCAAAAATCTCCCAAACCAAGAGTCTGGCGGAGAAGATTGTCGAACCATGTTGTTATTATACTAAAATCAAACATAACTATCTGTCAATATCAGGAATTACAAAATCTAATGCTGCACCAACCGTAATAAGGTCGGCAATTTTCTCTCCACGTAACATTTCGTCCATTGCTGCAACATGATTGAGGCCCATCGGACGGAATTTCAAACGGTAAGGACTCTTGTCGCCCTTACTGTCAAGATAAACACCAATTTCACCACGACTACCTTCACAGGAGAAATACCATTGTCCTTCCGGAACTTTTATGATCGGCTTCTGCTTTATATAGAAATCTCCAGCAGGAATATTATCGATGAGCTGCTCGATGATATTTATGCTCTGTTTCATTTCTTCGATACGGTTGAGGTACCTTCCGTAACTGTCACACGTATCACAAGTTACCTCATTCCATTCAATCTTATCATACATATCATAAGGATGGTTCTTACGCACATCGCTATGCCAATTACTTGCACGTCCTGAAGCACCTGTTACGCCATAGCTGATTGCATCATCCTTAGATAACATTCCTATGTTTTGGAATCGGTTCTGTGTGATAATATTATTACCAAATACGTCCATATATTCCTTAAACATAGGTTTCATGTATTCACAAAGCGTCTTAACGTTCTGAACGAAATTCTTGTCAATATCATCCTGACAGCCACCTATTCTATAATAGTTTTGGATAAGTCGTCCGCCGGTAGTCTCCTCTATTACGTTGAGCACGTGTTCGCGGTCGCGCATACTATACAAGAATGCAGTGAGTGCTCCCAAGTCCTGCGCGCAGCATCCTATATATAATAGATGCGAGTCGAGACGCTGAAGCTCATCCATAATAGTACGTATATAATGGATACGGTCCGACAACTCTATCTCCATAGCCTCCTCGATAACACCGACAAGCGCATGACGGTTCATCATCGCGCTGAGATAATCCATTCGGTCAGTCAACGCAAGGGTCTGAGGGTATGTGTAGCTTTCGCACATTTTCTCTATACCACGATGGATATAGCCAAGATGCGGATATATCTTCTTGATAACCTCACCATCGAGAACAGTCTGTAAACGGAGCACACCGTGTGTAGAAGGATGCTGAGGGCCAATATTAACAACGAAATCATCGTTTGTATAAAGAGGCGCGTTTGTTTCAACGAGCTTACCATATTTATCTAAAGAATAACGACTCGTATATCCAGACTCTAAGTCATCCTCAAGAGTGTATCCCTCTGCCGCCTTGAAATCCTTGCGGAACGGGTAGCCCCTGAAATCACTTCTCAGATAAAGACGGCGCATATCCGGATGTCCGAGGAACTTGATTCCAAAGAAATCGAATACCTCACGCTCTAATAAATTAGCAGACTTCCATAAGTCTGATACCGTATATATAAGATAGTCTTCACCGTTTTTCTCTGCTATTGTCTTTACGGAGATGCGTTCATGAGTATCGGTATTCTCAAGTATATATATACATCCGAGACCTTCCTCGCCGAAATCCTCACCGACAATAGTTACAAGGTAATCGAAATGTTTGGCATTCTTCAACTTTGCCATTTCACCTGCGAAGTCGCCAAACTTGATTTCTATATTGTTTAGTTTCATTCGTTACCCTCCTTTTGTTCTTTATGCAATTCTTTGACAAATTCCTCTGGCACATTCGTAACTACGATTGGTTTGTGATTGTCGCGGATTGCCTCATTACTAAGATTCATCTCTCGCTCCTCAACAGTCTGCTTATGGTTAGCGCCACCAAAGAACTTCTCGACTTTAACCTTACGCTGTAACTGCATCATACCATACATGATTGCCTCAGGACGTGGAGGACATCCTGGGATGAAAACATCTACCGGAACAATTTCATCAATACCCTTGACTACATGATAGCTCGACTTGAACGGTCCGCCGGATATAGCACAACCGCCGACAGCAATCACATACTTAGGCTCTGCCATTTCATCATAGAGACGCTTGAACACAGGAGCCATTTTGTGCGTAATAGTACCGGCGCACATGATTAGGTCTGCCTGACGTGGTGAATTACGAGTTACCTCAAATCCGAAACGGGCAAAGTCATAACGTGCGCATCCAACGGCCATAAACTCAATACCGCAACAACTTGTTGCAAAGGTCAAAGACCAAAGGGAATTACTGCGTCCCCAGTTAATCATTTGGTCGAGCGAGCCGACAACAACATTCACGCCACCTTCGTTCAACTCTTCGGTAATACGCTCAAGAGATTCATTATCCTTGAACTCATCGTAAGGGATACTTTTGATTTTCGGTTTCCTTATTTCCATTCAAGTGCTCCTTTCCGCCAAGCATAAGCCAAGCCAAAAACTAAAACCAACATGAAAAATCCGATTGTCGCCAATGCCAAAGGACCGAATGATTTCACTACTACTGCCCACGGATAGAGAAAGACGGTTTCAACGTCGAACATCAGGAACAGAATAGCAAAGAGATAGTAACCTATATTCACAGGCAGCCAAGAACTGCCGTGAGTAGGAATACCACACTCAAACGGTTGACCTTTTACCGCATTGTACGAACGCGGACCAATTAACTTAGCAATGACATAAGCTGCCACAACCAAGAAAACGGCCGTTATCAGAACGGTAATAAATAAAGTAAACAACATATATAGCTATAATTAATAATAAATTTCCTTAGAAACGAGTGCAAAGGTACAAATAATATATCAAACAAGCGAAATAAAACTAAAAAAAGGTTTGTTCCATAAAATATATTTGCCTGCTTCTTTGCATTATCATTAGTTTGTGCTATATTTGTGTTCTATGAAAAGGGCAATAGTTATTGGAGCATCATCAGGATTAGGGCGTCAGGTCGCTCAACTTTTAATACAGGATGGATGGTATGTAGGAGTTGCTGCACGCCGGGAGAATCTTTTGCAAGACTTGAAGCAGATAGCCCCAGAGCGTGTAAAGACATCTTCTATTGATGTTACGGAAGGTAACTGCGTAGAAAAACTTCTCGAATTAATATCTTCTGTTGGAGGAATGCATTTATTTTTCTATTCTTCGGGAATCGGATGGCAGAACCGCGACATGATAATAGATAGGGAAATCAAGACAATGCAGACGAATGCCGTGGGCTTTACCCGGATGGTTGGCACCGCATTTGAATACTTTAGGAATAATACCGGCGGGCATATTGCCGTGATAAGCAGTATAGCCGGCACGAAAGGATTAGGGCCGGCCCCCTCCTACTCGGCTTCAAAGGCATTGCAAAATACATATATTGAAGCATTGGAGCAACTGTCAAAATCTCAAAAACTTGGTATTATCTTCACAGATATACGGCCGGGATTTGTCGACACGCCATTGTTACACCCGCCAAAAGATGCGGAGAGCAAAACCCAACAACCGCCCTACCCTATGCTGATGCGTCCCGGAAAAGTCGCGAAACACATAATGAAAGCAATATATGCTCACAAGCGAGTTGTCGTCATTGACTGGCGTTGGCGCATAATCACTGCACTATGGCGACTGATACCGCGGTTTATATGGGTTCGCTTAAAGATATAACTATCTTTCTTCTAAAGCTCGGAATGATAGCGTAAAAGACCATCCATCGGGGTCTTCTCTATATCAGAAAATTCATACCCCTCAAGTTCCGCAGCCTTACATAGTTCCTTTTTGTAATAATATGCAATGCTTCCTACCGCCCCGACCTTGAGTCCAACGTTATTATACCTCGCAATGTTGTTTTGAAAGAAAGCGCGGAAATTGTTTACTACGAGTTCCTGTAGTTGCGGATACTCGTTTTTATGAGCATTTATAAAGGCTGAAACAGAAGCCAAAAAACGATTTGCGAGAGGTTCACGATACACCTTATTTATTATATTACTATACGTATAACCTGTTTCTTTCATATATAAATCTCGGATTTCTTCAGGAAGTCCGCCTTTGAATATGCCATTAAAGAACAGCCTACCAAGTGCTGCACCACTGCCTTCATCCCCAAGTATATATCCCAACGGTGGAATATTAGCGGTTATTTTCCCATTTTTATAAAGACAACTATTTGAGCCGGTACCAAGAATACAGGCTATTCCATTTTCTTGACCGAACAATGAACGTGCCGCAGCCACAAGATCGCTGTGAACTTCCACAATCTTTGCCGACTGAAATATGTATTGCAAAGTTTCCGTCATTGCAGGAATAACAGCATCTACACAACCGGCACCATAGAAATATACGGCATCTACAACTTCCACCGGCACACAAATACTTGGCAGAAGTTCTGTCCTTATAACCTTTTCTATTACGTTTTTATCTTGATGAAAAGGGTTTATTCCCTGCGTATTTACTCTTGCAACAATGTCTTTCCCCGATATCATACACCAATCGGTTTTAGTACTGCCGCTATCTGCTATCAATTTCATATTACGTGTACTTATTTTTGTAAAAGCCAATGCAAAGTTGCATAAATATATTCTATTGGCAATAAGTTTTTCAAGAAAAAGTGATTCAGAGACTATAAAAAACTTAAAAATGTGAGTTTTAAGGACTTCAATCGTCTTTATTGAAGTATTATATAAAAGTTTTCTCATACCTTTTTAGAAAAAATTATTACCTTTGCGCCATGACACCAAATGGGAGTTGACACATAACCTTATTGTTTTTAACTCGTTATACATAACAAAACAACATATAAACATTACAATTAACATGAACTGCAAGATAATAGCTATATTAGCATTAGTAATATACATCGTTTTACCGGCAAATGCGGTACTTAAAGAGAAAGACCTCGGCAACTCGCTCGCAGTGTTACGACATGAACTGACGACATATCACAGGGAGCAACAAGACCGAATGATAAACGCAAAGATGCGTAGCGAGAGAGTCATGTCAACGCTGCGGGATATTATGCAGCGAAGTAGCCAAAACTCTCTGATGCTCTACTCTCAGAAAACCGACTATGTTTTTGACCTTACATACGCTTGTCATGAGGCTACAAAGCAGTACCAAGAGTTTCAAAAGTCAATAGCCCCATTCAAGGAATATGTAAATCAAAGTAATGCGGACATAGCACGCTACGACTCGCTTATAGACGTGCTGAGCCGTATGCCAACAATGATGCTCGACGAGAAGGCAAAGATAGACCGAAATGTCAGTCTCACTCTTGCCGTAAACATACGCCGTATGTTAGAGGACAACAACACTACCCTACAAGAAAATCAAATGTGGTATGGCATGACTGAGCGCCGTCTGAAAAGCCTGAACGACTATGCAAATAAGCGATATAAGGAGATACAGTTGAATATATTCAAGAATGGAGGCGACAACTATTTCAAGACTATAGCACAAATAAATTGGAAATGGCTTCAGGCCCGGAGTGCCATAGCCGAGAAATACACACCAACGAACATGGTAAAATCCCAATGGGATGTCAAATGGATATTCGGTTTGTTCGTTACCCTTATAATTTATGGAGTTCTTGCTCTCGCAATCAACTTTGTATGTTTCCGAATAATAATAACACGGCTCATGAAACGCGGATATTTCAAAGACCGGGAACAGTCTTTCCTTGCCAAGCGGACCTGTATAATACTTGCCGCATCCGTTGTTACGCTCGCCCTCATTCTCGGCATTATCAGAATGACATGGCAGCAGAACTTTCTTATGATGGCAAGCAATCTTCTCATAGAATACACATGGTTGTTGGCCGTAATACTTATCTCGTTGCTTCTTAGAATTGACGCAAGCCAGATAAAAAGTGCTTTCCGCATCTATTCCCCATTGATTGTAATTGGTTTTCTTGTCATTGCCTTCCGCATCGTACTCATTCCAACCGACATCGTCGAAGTGTGCCTGCCACCCATTTTGCTCGTCTGCACACTATGGCAATGGAGCGTAATCCGCAGGCATAATGATAGAATTCCACACAAAGACGTATATCTCACATATACCTCTCTCGTTGTATTCTTTGTCTCTGTATTGTGCGCATGGAGCGGTTACACCTTGCTGAGCGTGCAGTTGCTTATTTGGTGGATAATGCAGATGACCTGCATACTGACACTTGCGTGCGTGAACGACTGGCTAACGAATTGTCGCAACAGATATGATTTTAGCAAGAAACCCGTTACCCAGGCTTGGCATTTCCGCTTTGTCTACTTCGTGATTCTCCCTTCTTTGTTCGTGTTATCCATTATCTTGTCAATTTATTGGGCAGCAGACGTGTTCAACCTTACAGAACTCACACGAGATGTGTTCACCCGCGACTTTATAAACACGCAATATATAAGAGCCAGCCTCATAACATTGGCCATAGTTGTTATACTATGGTTCGTGTTCAACTATATCAACCACACATCGACTCAGTTTGTAAAACTCTATCTATATAGGCAAGACCCCTCTACGGCAGACAGCCGTTCCCTGATGTTTATCAAAGTGTTGCAAGTACTTGTGTGGGGTATGTGGTTCATGATTGTTCTTGCCATTCTTCACGTGAGTAACACCTGGCTGGTTGTTGTCTCAGGAGGACTCTCAACCGGTATCGGTTTTGCCATGAAAGACATTCTTGAGAACATATATTATGGTATCTCATTGATGGCTGGACGTATAAAAATAGGAGATTATATACAATGTGACGGCATACGCGGGCGGGTAAGTTCCATAAACTACACGTCCACCATGCTTGAAGCCACAGACGGCTCTGTGATTGCTTTTCAGAACTCCCAACTATTCACGAAGAACTACAAGAACATGACAAAGAACCACGGCTATGAACTTGATATATTGGAAGTGGGCATTGCATACGGTTCCGATGTGAATCTCGTAAGGCAGTTACTCGTAGAGGCCATCAGCAAGTTGCCGTGTATAGACCCGGAACGCAAGCCACGAATAGTGCTGAAAGAATTTGGCGACAGCAGTATAAATCTTAAGATTCTCGTATGGGTGCCTGTACTCACACAATATATTAATGATGGCGAAATCATGGAATGTGTTTACGAAACTTTGAATAAGAACAATATAGAGATTCCGTTCCCGCAAAGAGAAATTACCATACGCCACGCAAACGAAGAAGAGTATGTGGCATTGAAATAAGAAATGTTAATTTATACATTTGAGGAAAATAGGTTTTAATAATGTTCTGAGCAACATTTTAGAACCTATTTTTCATATCTTTTTGTAAAGATTTTTGGTCAGAAATCACCCCTCCGAAAACTCGGCCCTTTCGTGTGAATATCTGTTAAATATAGGTGTTTTAAGCCCTTTTCGCCATTTTTTGACTTCAAAAATTAGGTCTAAAAAGTCAAAAAATCACGCTTTGAAGGTGTAAAAGTGCCATTTTGGGTGAGAAAAGAGGGCATTTTTTGTCAAAAATCACAGTCCTCTGAAACATCGAAAATTGGCATTTTGGCCTGATTTAACGTTTGTTAGCGTTCAAAAGTGGCACTTTTAGAGCCTCAAAGTAGCCATTTGAAGATGCTAAAGTGCCACTTTAAGAGGCTCAAAGTAGTACTTTAAGAGTCTAAAAGTGCCACTTTGACGATATTAAAGGGCTATTTTAGTGTTCTCGAAGTGCCTAAAACGCGCATAAAACAGATAAACCCTTGATTATCAAAGACTTACCTTAAAATACGGTAAAAAGCTCTATTTTAGCGTATTTGCGAGCAAAGAAGATTTCGTTTGTAAATTTGCAAATCTGAGAGTGATACTTGTAAATATTTTTCAAAGACAATTGTAATCATTCCAATAACGAAAAATGCGGCAAATATACATTACGATTTTGCGGCAAATATACACTAAATTCATCTCATAAAATAATGTGGAAAAAGAATAAAAACATCATTCTACTCTTTTTATTCTCTTTTTACGGTGATTTGTATTAACTTTGCACACAAAACTTTGCAAAGGATTTTAGAAAGGATGAACAAAAGACAGAATAATGGCATACAGATGATTGCCGATTACGAAGGAGATATAACAGATTTATTTGACATAAGCACTTTAGACGAGATTCCTATCTTGGCCACCCGAAACCTTATGATGTTTCCGGGAGTTATCATGCCGGTACTCGTGGGAAGACCCGCAAGTCTTGCCTTACTTGATGAGGTAAGCAAGAAGGAAGGGGCATTGTTCGCAGTCTTTTGCCAAAAAGACTCTAACGTGGAGAATCCCAGTGAAGAGGACTTATGCGAATACGGCGTATATGCAAGGCTTGTACGGGTGATAGAGATGCCTGGGGCACAAAACAACAAGACTGCCATCATACAGGGCTTGGGCCGTTGTGTTCTTGCAGATATCACAAAGAAAACGCCTTTCCTTATGGGAACTACGTTGGCAAGAACTGAGATCTTCCCTGGAAAAGACGACAAGGAGTATGAGACGGCACTATCGGATATGTACACGTCTGTTTCGGAATACATTAAGAAGAACGAGGACATTCCAAACGAAGCGCAGTTCGCATTGAACAACATATCCAATAATATTATTGCTGTGAACTTCATTTGCTCTAATATGCCATTCAATATCGATGACAAGGTAGAGCTATTGTCCAAAGACTATGCAACAGACCGCCTCTTTGCCCTGCTTCGGGTTCTGAACCGGGAAACACAGCTCTTGGACCTGAAGCAGAATATCCGCATGAAGACCCGAGAAGACCTTGACGAACAGCAGAAAGAGTATTTCCTGCAACAGCAGATAAAGAATATCAAAGAAGAGTTAGGCAACGGAGAGGGTTCTCCCGAGCGCCATGAGTTGGAGACGAAGGCAGCTAAGAAGAAATGGTCGGAAGATATAGCCAAGATATTCAACAAGGAACTGGACAAGTTGGACACTCTTAACCCGCAAAGTCCAGAGTTCAGCGTACAGTTGAACTATTTGCAAACAATGGTAAACCTGCCGTGGAATGAATATACGAAGGATAATCTCGACCTGAAACGTGCGAAGCGGGTGCTCGACAGAGACCACTACGGTATGGAGAAAGTCAAGGAGCGCATTCTTGAATATATAGCCGTGCTTCATCTGCGTGGCGATTTGAAATCACCAATCCTTTGTCTTTATGGTCCTCCGGGAGTAGGAAAGACAAGCCTCGGCAAGAGTATCGCAGACGCGATGAAGAGAAAATATGTGCGTGTCTCACTTGGCGGACTTCATGATGAAGCCGAGATAAGAGGACACAGACGTACATATATAGGTGCTATGCCAGGCCGTATCATAACAAGCATACAAAAGGCCGGCTCATCAAATCCGGTATTCATTCTCGACGAGATTGACAAAGTAACCCAGGTTACCATGAACGGCGACCCGTCATCAGCCCTGCTTGAGGTCCTTGACCCGGAACAAAACAACGCATTCCACGACAATTATCTTGACGCGGACTATGACCTTTCTAAGGTATTGTTCATCGCTACGGCAAATGACTTGAACACCATACCGCGCCCATTGCTCGACCGAATGGAGATAATAGAGGTGAGCGGATATATCACAGAGGAGAAAAACGAGATTGCGAAACGCCACCTTGTACCGACGGAATTAAAAAATACCGGACTGGACAGTATAACTCCAAAGATTAAATTCAATAAAGCGGCACTCGAAAAGATAATAGAGCAATATACTCGTGAGAGCGGTGTGCGCCAACTTGAAAAGCAGATAAACAAGGCCTTACGTAAACTCGCGTTCAAAAAGGTCATGGATGCAACGTTGGAATACACGAATATCGTTCCAGACAATATCGAAGACCTGCTTGGCAAACCGCCATTCTATCGCGACATATATCAGGGAAACGATTATGCAGGAGTAGTTACCGGTCTTGCATGGACAAGCGTCGGAGGTGAGATTTTGTTCATCGAAACTTCGCTGAGTAAAGGTAAGGCCGGAAAGCTGACCCTTACCGGTAATCTCGGGGAAGTGATGAAAGAGTCGGCCGTGATAGCTCTTGAATACGTTAAGGCGCATATCGATGTCTTGGGAGTTGACTCTCGAATCTTCGAGCAATGGAATATGCATATACACGTGCCAGAGGGAGCGACGCCAAAAGATGGTCCCTCGGCAGGAATAACGATAGCGACAAGTATCGCTTCGGCTCTCACCCAGCGCAAAGTTCGTAAAAATACAGCCATGACCGGCGAGATAACCCTGCGTGGCAAAGTACTGCCGGTAGGTGGAATAAAGGAAAAAATTCTTGCAGCAAAGCGTGCAGGAATCACCGATATCGTGATGTGTCGCGAAAACCGTAAGGATATAGAGGAGATTCCAGAGAAGTACCGCAACGGTGTTACTTTCCATTATGTGGAGAACATACAAGATGTATGGGACTTTGCACTTACGGACGAACTTGTGGATAATCCGATAGATTTGTCTATTAAAGAAGAAGAAAAGACAACAGTATGACATTCGAGCTACAACATACTGACAGCGCAAGCGATGCGCGTACAGGACTTATAACGACAGCCCACGGACAGATAAAGACTCCGATATTCATGCCCGTGGGTACGTGTGGTTCAGTGAAAGGTGTTCATTTCACAGAGTTGCGAGAGCAGGTGAAGGCACAAATAATTCTCGGAAATACATACCACCTGTATCTTCGGCCGGGGCTTGAAGTGTTGAAAGCTGCCGGTGGCTTGCATGGATTTAATGGTTGGGAACGCCCAATACTTACTGATTCGGGAGGCTTTCAGGTGTTCTCACTTACGGGTATCAGAAAGCTGAAAGAAGAAGGATGCGAGTTTCGTTCACATATTGACGGCTCCAAGCACATCTTTACTCCAGAAAATGTGATGGATACCCAGCGCGTTATCGGTGCAGATATTATCATGGCATTCGACGAATGTCCACCGGGAAACAGCGATTACAACTATGCGAAGAAGAGCCTCGCCCTAACCCAACGATGGCTTGACAGGTGTTTTAAACGCTTCAACAAGACCGAACCGCTGTATGGATATGAGCAAAGCCTGTTCCCAATAGTACAAGGATGCACTTTCAAGGACCTGCGCAGAGATGCAGCCAAGTATGTTGCGGACAAGGGGGCTGACGGAAACGCAATCGGCGGACTTGCTGTTGGCGAGCCTACCGAAGTCATGTATGAGATGATAGAGGTCGTGAACGAGATTCTCCCTAAAGACAAACCTCGCTACTTGATGGGAGTCGGTACACCGCAAAACATATTGGAAGCCATAGAACGTGGCGTAGATATGTTCGATTGTGTCATGCCTACACGCAATGGAAGAAATGCGATGCTGTTCACATACGAAGGCACTATGAATATGCGCAACAAGAAATGGGAAATGGATTTCACACCCATCGACCCTGACGGATGCGAGACTGACCGTATTTATACAAAGGCATATCTGCATCATCTGTTCAAGGCGCAAGAGCTTTTGGCAATGCAAATCGCAAGTATTCACAACTTAGCTTTCTATCTGCGTCTTGTTACTGACGCACGCACGCATATAGAACAAGGTGACTTTGTGGCTTGGAAGAACTCTATAATAGAACAATTAGGTAAACGAATATAATGGAAATCGGCACTATAAGAAAATTCCATAAGCAGTTGGCAATACTACGACGATTGTCTAAATGTTTTGCATGGCTGATTGTTGTGTGGAATTGTATTGTTCCAAAATTAAGTTGGATTGGCAGGAAAATGCGTTGGTTGAATCCCAAGCGTTATATAAGTATATTGGATTGGTACATTATCAAGAAGTTTATCGGTACATATTTCTTTGCCATTCTTCTTATTATATCAATATCTATTGTATTTGATGTCAATGAAAACCTTGCGAAGTTCAGCCAATATCATGCTCCCTTAAAAGCAATTGTCTTTGACTATTACGTGAATTTTGTGCCGTATTATGCCAATCTGTTCAGTCCTCTGTTTGTGTTCATTGCTGTAATATTTTTTACATCGAAACTTGCGGAAAACTCCGAAATCATAGCTATGCTTGCAGCGGGTGCGTCTTTTAAGCGGCTGATGCGCCCATATATGTTTTCTTGTATACTCATTTCTTTGCTCACATTTTATCTTGGAGCATACATAATACCCCACGGAACGGTAATCAGACAGAATTTTGAAACGATGTATAAGAATAAGAAGAAGAATACATCGGCCGAGAATGTGCAGTTACAAGTAGGTCAAGGTGTCATCGCATATATACAGCACTATGACAATAATTTGAAGAAAGGCTATGGCTTCTGCCTTGATAAATTTGAGGATAAGAAACTTGTAAGCCACATGACTGCTATGGAAATCCAGTACGATACCATTTCGGACTCTAAATATCACTGGAAGGCAAGCAACTGGAAAATCAGGAAACTGAAAGGTTTGAAAGAACATATTACGAGTGGAGCCATAAAAGATACTCTTATTTTAATGGAACCTACCGACTTGGTATATTCAAAAGGACAGCAGGAAACGTTTACAAGTCCGCAACTATTGGAATACATATCCAAACAAACATCCCGTGGTTCGGGAAATGTAGTGCAATATGAAGTGGAATATCACAAACGAATAGCCACATCATTTGCATCGTTCATTCTGACGACCATAGGCTTCTCGCTTTCATCACGCAAGCGTAAAGGTGGAATGGGAAAGTATCTCGGCATAGGCTTGGCATTGAGTTTTACATATATAATGCTACAAACGGTAAGTTCTACATTTGCCATTAAGGCCGATACACCGGCCATTTTGGCGGCGTGGATTCCGAATTTGATATTTGCGTGCGTTGCATACTTCTGCTACCGTCATGCACCAAACTAAAATATACACCTAATTTATATATAATGTATTTCGACGAATTAAATTTGAATGATAATGTGCTCGATGCGCTGTACGATATGCACTTTGACACTTGCACCCCGATACAAGAAAGATGTATTCCGGAAATATTAGAAGGAAAAGATGTGCTCGGCGTAGCGCAAACAGGAACGGGAAAGACTGCAGCCTATTTGTTGCCAATCCTCAGTAAGATAGACGATGGCGGTTATCCTGAAGATTCCATAAACTGCATCGTCATGTCTCCTACCCGAGAACTTGCGCAACAGATTGACCAAGCTATGCAGGGATTCAGCTATTATCTTGATGGCGTAAGCAGTATTGCTGTGTATGGCGGCAACGATGGAACACGCTATGATCAGGAATTGAAGAGTTTGTCATTAGGTGCTAATGTCGTTATTGCCACACCGGGACGTTTCATCTCCCACATGAGTCTGGGCAATGTTGACCTCAGTAAGGTTTCTTTTTTCGTGCTTGATGAGGCTGACCGTATGCTTGATATGGGATTCTCTGACGATATTCTAAAGATTGCCAAGAAATTGCCGGATACTTGTCAGACCATTATGTTCTCGGCCACAATGCCAGAGAAGATAGAGCAGTTGGCCAAAACTCTATTGAAGAATCCGGTAGAAATAAAACTGGCTGTAAGCAAACCTGCTGAGAAAATAAAGCAGACAGCGTATGTTTGCTATGAAACCCAAAAGATGGGTGTAATTAATGATATCTTCAAGGCTGGCAATCTTAATCGTGTCATAATATTCTCCGGCTCTAAGCAAAAGGTAAAACAAATATCCGGAGCGCTTCTCCGCCATAACATTAATAGCGGCGAAATGCACTCAGACCTTGACCAAACACAGCGTGATGATATGATGTTCCGCTTCAAAAGCGGACAAATTGATGTGCTCGTTGCAACCGATATACTTGCACGTGGCATTGATATTGATGATATTACAATGGTAATAAATTATGATGTACCAAAAGATGTTGAGGATTATGTGCATCGTATAGGAAGAACAGCACGTGCTGATAGAAATGGATGTGCCATAACTTTCGTCAACGAAAACGACATCTATTATTTCAAACAAATAGAGAAATTCCTTAATAAGGATATTGAGAAACTCGCATTACCAGAAGGATTGGGCGATGGACCAAAATATGAAATAAAGAAAGGCGAGAAAAGAAATGGCTCGAAGTCGCGTAACGATAAGAGAAGAAACTCCATTCGCAACTCAAAACATAAGGCAAAAACTGAGGAAAAGAGCAATAAAACAAGCACTCAGTCAGACAAATCCGACGCTAATTCTGAGAAAACCAGTGACATAAAGGGAAAAAATAACCGCAGAAATAATAGTAAGCGCGATGAAAAAAGTAAAGAGAGGAAATCGAAAGAAAAGAAGCAAGAAATTGTAAAAGACGATAATACAGAACAAAAAGATAAGACCAAAAAGTCTGAAAAAAATAAAAAGGCAGCAAGAAATAATAAGTCTGATAAATCGGAAACGAAGTCCGAAACGCAAAAAAATAAAGAGGCAAACAAACCAAAGAAGAAAAAACGTGTTAACAAGTCTGTGACTTCTCATCAGGAAAAAGTCCATAAGAAATCGTCAAAATATGCGATTCCAAATGATTATCCAATGCCTGCAAAAGAAGAAAGCGGTATAAAATCATTGCTAAAGAAACCTTTGAAATGGCTCAAATCATTGAAGAAATAGGCCCACTAAAAACATCTTAAAGGCAGAACATTTTAGTTTAAGCATCATGAGGAGAATAAGTATATATATAATATTGGCAACTTTACTTTTCTGTGCCTGTGGGGAAACGGAAGAAGCAAAGCGTATGCGAACCAAAACTGAGCAAGAAAAGTTGAGAGCTGAATACGAATCAGCTTTCAAAATTGGTGTTATGCCCACGTTGGACTGCCTCCCTGTATTTTTGCTTAAGGATAGTCTGTTTTATGATTCTACGAAAGTGGACATCAGACTCAAAATGTTTAATGCCCAAATGGATTGCGACACAGCACTAATAGGTGGTAGCGTTCAAGGTTCTGTTACTGATATTGTAAGGGCTGAGCGACTTATAACCAAAGGTACATCTGTATCTCCGGAAATTGCCACTTCGGCTTATTGGCAACTTATTGCCAATAAGAAATCCCGCTTAAAGGACTTGTCGCAACTAAGTGATAAAATGGTAGCTATGACAAGATATTCGGCTACGAATATGCTCACAGACCTCGTAGTGAAACGTGGAAAAACAAGATATCCGCTATATCAGGTCCAGATTAATAATCTATTTATCCGCTTAGAAATGCTTAAGAATAATGAAATAGATGCTGTATGGTTGACAGAACCGCAGGCCACCCAAGCAAGATGCTTGGGCAACAATGTGCTAATGGACACCCAAAAAGAATTAATGCAACTTGGCGTATTTGCTTTTCGCGACAAGGACATATCCCAACCAAAGAGAGCTAAAGAACTGGAAGCATTCAAAAGAGCCTATGATAATGCTTGCGACTCCATTAATAAATATGGTATAAAACATTATTCTCCTTTGATTGAAAAGTATATGTCAGTAGATAAAGAGACTATTAAGAAATTGCCAAATATAAAATTTGAACATTCTGCAAGGCCGGAATTTGCAGATGTTGATACTGCACGTAAATGGTTGAGGAATAGTAAGAAATGATGAACACTAATAGAGATTCTCTGTGCAACGTAATAGAGTTAATACAACAACATGAGTTGGGCAAAGCAATAAAGGCTTTGTACAAAATATTAACAGAATCGCCACATCTTGGTAATATAGATGAATTGCAGAATATTCGGGAGTCGTATAGTCTAATGATCGACTTTATGAAGCGTGGATATAAAGACGACAAACGTGAGGAATTATATCTCAGCCTGCTACAGAAACTATTTTACCTCACATCGAATGTTGAAAATTCATGGAATACAATGAATATCGCATCATACGTAGAAGCGAGATCTATTGCAAAAGACATGAATATGTCATTCGATTTCATCAAAAATATTCTTGAAAGCTTTGTTACAGACATAACAATGGCATCGCTTGAGAATGATGAAACTCGTAATCAGAAGACAAAAAAACTATATAGTCGTCATAATGATTTCGTCAACAGGCTGTTCAATGCCATTTGGATATCAAATCAATGGTCAGACAATGAACGGAATTTCTATACGGAACTATTAGTGTCTCCTACAATAGATGTCAACGACGCATTGCTTATTATAAGTGCTATTAGTATCGGGGCAATAAATATATTTGATAAAAATAAGTTACTTACCCTTATAGAGATATATCAAAGGGGAACAGACGAACGCATACGGCAGCGTGCTCTTGTGGGATTAGCTTTTTCTCAACCTGATGGAGATACTGCAAATATATTTCCAGAACTTACAGATACTCTTGAGAAACTGTTTGCAAACAAAAATACGCAACGTGAATTGTTGGAGTTGCAAATGCAGGTGTTCTATTGCTTGAATGCCGAAAAAGACAACAGTCATATACAGAAAGAGATTATTCCAACGTTGATTAAGAATAACAATCTGCAAATTACTCATTTCGGAATTATAGAAAAAGAAGAAGACCCAATGCAAGACATCTTGCATCCGGATAAGGCAGATAAGGCAATGGAGGATGTAGAGAAAAGCATTCAACAAATGATGGATATGCAGAAAGCCGGTTCCGACATTTATTTTGGTGGCTTCTCACAAATGAAACGTTTTCCTTTCTTCTACCCGATGTCCAATTGGCTATGTCCTTTCTATACAGAACATCCTGATTTACAGTCGGCAAATGCAAGACTTGAAGACTCCAAATTCTTAAATACACTATTCAAGAATGGGCCTTTCTGTGATTCTGATAAATATTCTTTCGCACTTGCCTTGTCAAGCGTTATCGACAAAATACCGGCAAATGTGCGTGAGATGATGAGTAGCAGCGAGTCTTTTGGCCCATCACTCCCTGTTAGAGATATGCAGACACCTGCATATATCAGGCGTATGTATCTTCAAGACTTATATCGTTTCTATAAGCTATACCACAAACGTACAGGGTTAATTAATCCTTTTGAGAATACGTTTACGAGTATGGAGTTCCGTTCTATCAAAGCTTTTTTCTTCGCATCCACACTTTTTAGAAGCGATTTCCTTACAGAAAGCAAACTGAGTCTTGGCAGATTCCTGATGAAACAACAACGTTGGAGTGAGGTTAATGACCTTCTTTTGTCATTCAATGGTAATATTCCTGATACCAATGCAGAATATTATATATTGGCAGCATACGCCGATTTGAATGATAGTTTGTATGGAATGTCAATAGAAATGTTTAGAAAGGCTCTTGAAATAGAACCAGAAAACGTAATGGCACTAAAAGGAATGGCTCGTGCCAGTCTCATAGAAGGCGACTACGATTTAGCGGAAAAGACGTATGCGACATTGGTAAGACTCTTCCCTACCAACAAAAACTTTGTCAAAAATTATGCTATTACGCTTCTGAAATCCAATCGAATAACAGAGGCGATGGAAATTCTTTATAAAATTGATTACGAAAATCCTGATGACATAAGCATTAAACGCATTCTTGCCTGGGGATTATTATGCCAAAACAAGCCGGAAATAGCAAAGAAAGAATACGACAAAATTTTATCTTTAAGCGACTACAAGAAAGAAGATTGCCTTAATGCCGGATACTGTGCGTGGTTCTTAGGGGATATAATGCAAGCTACAGAATCATTTAAATCATTTATACAAATGAGCAGCGATGAAGGTAATACGCCTTCATTGAGGACGGTATTCATTGAAGACTGCGACATTATATATAAATATGGTATAACTGATACCGATATTCAACTTGTTATAGATATGGTAGAAGAATAATAATTATTATGATTCTTACCAAAATAAGAAAGGGGCTGTGTCAAAATAGGCGCAGCCTCTTTTTTTTATATGGTGTAAAACATAAAGCAAAGCCCTGACTTTCACAAGCCGGGGCTTTGTCATGTCAGAAAGTTTTTGTAACTTCGCGACATAAAAACAAATTAAATGTCTACAAATTTACATACAAAATCTTACAGTAA
>ERZ1027188.52-NODE-52-length-52420-cov-10.599064_pt1 | contig 52420 bp, 38 predicted proteins | sample MGYA00519273_ERZ1027188 | MGnify/ENA primary metagenome ERZ1027188 (study PRJEB26926, sample SAMN06164623) | human gut metagenome | biome: ENVO:00009003; feature: ENVO:2100002; material: ENVO:00002003 | host: Homo sapiens | place: USA | collected 2012 ... | reverse complement strand
GAATAAAGATGAAAAGAGTATTATTTAGTTTTATATTAGCAATGGCATTTTTTACTTTCACAAAAGCACAGTATCTTGTAGTTAATGGCTACATATTCACTAATGATAGTACACAACTACAGATTGTTCCGTTTGCTACGGTCAAGTATTCTGATTATAAAGACCACAACAAGGTAGAGTATGTCGGCTTTACGGACTTGAGCGGACAATATAATCTTGGTGACCGTGTAAAGTCACAGGATTATCATATAGAAATAGAAGCTCCAGGATATGAGACGCGAGAAAAGTGCATTGGCAGGTTGCCAAATAGTTTTGACGGAAATATGACTTTCCATTTTGAAATGCACAAGTCAGGTAGTCAGAAAACACCAGTATCCATAATTTACTCAGACAGTATCTACAGGAAACAGTCAAACCTTATAGAAGCGGTGAAATCACTGCCCGTTGTCAGCAGTATAGAGGAAACAGACGTATTGTCGCAAAATGGCAACACACTGAAGTTGCTACTCAACGGCTATTCGTTTGATATGGCTAATTTGGTATATTTCAGAGATCTTCCCACTGCAGTTGTCAAGGATATAGAATATTATGATCTCTCGGCTTATAATACAATCTACGAAGGCGTGATAAATGTGGTGCTGGCGGAAGGAGAACAGGCGGGATCTCCAGACTTTGCCCCTGCTGAGACCTCTTATTATGATATTCCCTAAAGCAGGCTGACGGTAGAATGCTTGACAGAATATATATAGTGGTATTGTGCCTCGGGCTTTCCGTGGTATCGGAAGCACAAGTTTGCTTCAATGGAACGGTGCTGTCGGGCGAAGACAGTACCGCTGTTTCTTTTGCCAGTGTCTGTATGTCGGAACATAACGGCATAGCCAAAAACACCACACTTACAGACTTGTATGGCAAATACACCATACAGTCACTGAAGACAGGCAGATACAGGGTGACTATATCCAGCGTGGGTTATGAGACTTTGGATACGCTGATAAACGTGAGGTATCCATCTGTGGGCAACAATACGGTATCAAAATGTTTTGTCTTAATCCCCTGTGACAATATGCTTGATGAAGTGGAGGTGAGGGGTACAACTATTACTCACGGGATAGACCAACATAGGTATCTTGTAACGAAGAACGACCTAAGAAACGCTGTTAGTGCAGTAGACCTCGTGCGGAAAATCACAGGTGTAGACTATGATGTTGCCACGGGAAAGGTGGTATCTTTCAGGGGAGGCAACATTAAGATACTAATAAACGGAGTGTCGGCATCTGAAAATGACTTGCAGGCGATAGATGCAGACCAGATAAAACAGATTGTACACTATGATTTTCCGCCTGCGAAATACGCGGGCTATTCTACAGTTGTCAATTTCATAACCAAGGAACGCAAGTCGGGTTTGAACGCTGGTGCATCAGCCACGCAGGCGCTCGCAACGGGATACACAAACGGCATGGTGTTTTTTAAGTATAATCATGGCTACGATCAGATAGGTATAGAGGCTAACACTTCATACCGGAACTACACAGACTTTGACGTGCTAAACTCCTACGAGTATTCGTTGAATGGTAAAGATTATACCAGCACCATACATGGCAGACGGAAATTCGGCTATGATGATAACTACATACAGCTTTCCTATAACAGGAACGTGCCAGACAAGTATCAGATGAATATAGCATTCTCGCCTAACTTCCAGCATGTGCGTTTGGACGAAAAGCAAGACAATGTGTTTTCCGTTGACGGTATCGCGTGTCGCAGGGACGGAACAGTGTATAGCCGTTCCAAGCAGTTCACTCCGAGCTTGGACATTTATACAAACATACAACTGCGGCATCAGCAGGAACTTACATTCAATATCGTTGGCTCCTTAATCTCTGCAGACAAGGTATATAATAAGGTTGAAAAATGTAAAGCTGAAAGCGTATATGCAGATGATAACATACAGGAGAACAGTAAGCACTCTGTGATAGGTGAACTGTCATACAGGAAGAGGTTCAAGAACGGTTTCTCGATGGGCTGGACGGACAGGTTCTCATACGGCAGGCTTTCGGCAAGTGTCAGCAACGGCTTTACCGATCCGGAGTATAAGACAAGGATGACAACCAACTATGTCGCAGGCGAGATTGAGGGCAGCATCGGCAGATTTATGTTTAGGGCATCAGCCGGGTTGACTTATTATGACAACAGGAACGATGAATGTTCCTATTCTTCAATGGCGTTCGAACCGATGCTGCTTGCAGGCTGGAATGTAAACAAACGCATGACGGTGAGGGGGGTATTCAGCCGGACTTCTACGATGCCGACATTGTCACAGTTGAGCAGCAATAAGTTTCTTATAAACGAGAATATTATATCACAGGGCAATCCTGAACTGCGCAATAGTACCTCAAACGTACTGGCAGTGATGCTGTCATACACGCAGCCGTGGGTGAACACGGAACTTGTATTGGGTTATGCTACTCAAAAAGATGCTATAAATTCTTATTTCGTGCAGGAATGTGATTTTATTTGCCAGAAATATGAGAATGCCGCTCGGGAGAGGTCATATTTTGCAGAAGGTTCATTGGTGTTCAAACCGTTCCCTAAAAGTGACATCCTCTCTCTGAAATTGTCGGCACTATTTGAGCATGACTGTGTAGAAAGTGGCTTTGTCGGGAAATACAGCTATAACCAAGTACCGATAGATTGCAGCATAACTTTCAATTATAAGAAAGTGCTGGCTTCCTATACGGGAAACATCCTGACATGGGAACTGAACTCACCATATCTGGAAAAGAAAGAGAAGGTTTCCACTTTGACAGTCCGCTATAATCCAGTCAAGAATCTAAGTTTGTCAGCTAATGTTCTCTGGCTTGGCAGGCCTGCGGAGTACAGGTCGAAGACCATAGACGGCAGTGTTGTGTCATATCATGGAATGACCAATATACACGATAATATGAATATGATTACGGTGGGAATAAGCTATCGTTTCAGTACAGGAAGAAAATACATCAATAAGGAAAAGGCAATTAGAAACGCCGATAAGGACTCTGGCATAAATTGATATGACAAATTTTCCATTTCATAAGCAGTTGGATCAGATGGATTGTGGGGCTGCATGTATTAAAATGATTGCTGATTATTATAGGGCTACTATAAGCATTGATAAAATTAGAGAATTATGCGAGCAGGGGGTTCTTGGTGTTAATATGAAAGGAATATGTAACGCTTTTGAATCCTTAGGCTTTAATGTTATAGCAGGAAAAGTAACATTTAAAGATTTATGTGAGAAAGCTAATATGCCATGTATATTACATTGGAATCAAAATCATTTCGTTGTATTATACAAGGTTAGAAAGAGGGCTAATAGATATATATTCTACGTTGCTGATCCAGGGAAGACATTATTGAAATACGGAGAGAAAGAATTTGCAGAAAAATGGATTAGCACAGTGTCAAATAGTTATGAAAAGGGTAGCGTTGTCCTTGTTGAACCTTCTACACAATTTTCTCAAGATTGGAGAAATGCAAACTCTCTTACAAAATCTATAAATAGATTTAAATTCATTTGGGCGTATTCTCAAAAATACAAATATACATTTCTACAAATAATATATGGACTTGTTGTTACAAGTCTTATATTTTTATTGATACCTTTTCTGACAAAGTCTATCGTTGATTTTGGAATTAGTACGCATAACCTCAATTTTATTTGGTTGGTCTTGGTTGGGCAACTAATGTTAGCAGCTGGTAATGTCCTTATTGATTTTATACGAAACAGACTCCTTTTATATGTTGGTACAAGGATAAACATATCTCTTATTTCTGATTTCTTTGTCAAACTGATGCGCTTACCTCTGTCATTTTTTGAAACGAAAATGTTAGGAGATTTGTTACAAAGAGTTGAAGACCATAAACGCATAGAAAGGTTCATGACGTCTTTATCACTTAATGTTATATTCTCGTTTATAGCTTTTATTGTTTATGGTGTAGTATTGGGGATTTTGGAATTCAATGTATTTATTGTTTTTTTCTGTAGCAGTATTTTGTATGGAGGTTGGCTTATGCTTTTTGTTAAAAAAAGAAGATTGTTGGATTTTAGCTTCTTTGAGCAACAGGCGAAAAATCAAAACATAACTTATCAACTAATAAATAGCATTCAAGAAACAAAGTTACATAATGCAGAGAACCGCAAAAGATGGGAATGGGAAGATGTACAGGCTGATTTGTTTAATGTTAATATGGAAATATTGAAACTTCAACAAAATCAGGCTATAGGCTGTGTCTTGTTGACGCAATTTAGGAACATTTTAATAACAATAATTGCGGCTACATCTGTAATGACAGGAGACATAACTTTAGGAACTATGCTTGCTATACAATTCATAGTTGGAGAACTAAATTCTCCAATAGAGCAAATCTTAGCATTGATATACAATTGGCAGGACATAAGCATTAGTATGGAAAGAATTAATGATATTCAATGTCAAAAAGAGGAGAATCAAGACAGAATTATTAAAAAAAATGTGTCAAACGACAAATCTCTTTATATTCGTAATTTATCCTTTAGATATCCTGGTACATATAAAAATGTGTTGTCTGATTTGAACTTAACTATACCAGAAGGGAAAATTACAGCAATAGTGGGGAGTAGTGGAAGTGGCAAAACTACTCTGCTAAAACTATTATTGGGCTACTATAGCAATTTTTATGGTGAAATTAACATCGGAAACACAACTATAAATAGCATAAATTTGAAATGGTGGCATAGTAAATGTGGAGCTGTAATGCAGAACGGTTTCATATATTCTGACAGCATAGCTGGCAATATTGCTGTATCAGAAAACGAACCTGATAAAAAGAAACTTTTATATGCCGCAAAAATATCTAATGTTGACAAAATTGTAGAAGAACTTCCTTTGAAATTCAACACTATGATTGGTGATGATGGACAGGGATTAAGTCAAGGACAAAAACAGCGTATCCTCATAGCAAGAGCGGTATATAATAATCCCGAATATATTTTTTTAGACGAAGCGACAAATTCTCTTGATGCAAATAATGAAATGGAAATAGTACGTAATCTATCTGCATTTTGTAAAGGTAAAACTGTCGTGATTATAGCACATAGACTTAGTACCGTGAAGAATGCAGATCAAATAGTGGTATTAGAAAATGGTAAGATAGTAGAAATCGGCAATCATACAGAATTGACATCTCTAAAAGGGAAATATTACCAATTAGTTAAAAATCAACTTGAATTTGGCTGTTAAATGAAAGAACAGGATATAGAATTAAAAAGCGAGAAGGCAAGGACGCTTATAGACAGTACACTTCCTTTCTATACGAGATATGGTATTGTCATCGTTTCTTTGATAATTTTTCTTATGGCTTTTGCTTTCGGGCGAATAGGGATTTCAGAGAAAGGTTCTTTTTTGGTAAAAATAGCTCCCAATAAGGAAATTGGATATATTACAATACCTATTGATGCTGATTTGCCTAAAAACTTGGAATATGTAGAAATAAAAGTAGCCCATTCTAATATTATGTGTAAAATAATTAAGGTTGAAGAGAAAGAAAATTCCAAATGTTTACATATTGACCTTGCCAACGTAAAGTCTTTGCACAAAAAGAATTATCAATATGGTATGTATGCAGAATTTACCATATATAGATATACTTTTATGGATTGTCTTAATCCTTTTGCAAGATAGGGAAAATTAATTTAATAATTAAAGGCGTGTCTTTGCGGTTAAGTATGATTAATATTCTAAAATACAGTTAATAAAATATAAAACAAAAGTTCTTGCGTTGCTGTAGATATTGTCTTATAATATTAAATATGTACCTTTGCAGTCCGATTATTGGGGGATACACTTAGAGTCCCCGGTACGGGAGTGTTAATAGTGGCGCATTTGGCCGTGCTCCGCGGTTAGTGAATCGCCCGTGCGAAATGTAATAATTGTTTTTTAGTAGTAAAATTAAAATTTAGAATGGACACATTAAGTTACAAGACTATTTCCGCCAACAAGGAAACAGTTAAGAAAGAGTGGGTCGTAGTGGATGCCAGCGATCAGGTTGTAGGTCGTCTTTGCTCTAAGGTGGCAAAGTTGCTCCGCGGTAAGTACAAGCCCAATTTCACTCCGCACGTAGATTGTGGAGACAACGTAATCCTTATCAACGCAGCTAAGGTTGTTTTCACCGGCAAGAAAGAGACTGATAAGGTTTACACACGTTATACCGGTTATCCTGGTGGACAGCGTTTCAACACTCCGGCCGAGCTTCGCACAAAGAAGGACGGCGTTGAGAAGATGCTCCGCCATGCAGTTAAGGGCATGCTGCCAAAAGGTCCTTTAGGCCGCAGCTTGCTGAAGAACCTTTATGTTTATGAGGGAACTGTGCACGCACATGAGGCTCAGAAACCTAAGGCAATAGATATTAACCAGTATAAATAATTAGGAAAAGATGGAAGTAATAAATGCAATTGGTCGCCGTAAGAGCGCAGTAGCTCGTGTTTACCTCTCAGAAGGTACCGGTAAGATCATTATCAATAAAGTAGAACTGGATAAGTATTTCCCATCAGCTATTCTGCAGTACGTGGTTAAGCAGCCGTTGGAACTGCTCGAGGCAGAAGGTAAGTATGATGTTAAGGCAAACCTCGACGGCGGCGGTTTCACAGGTCAGAGTCAGGCATTGCGCCTCGCTATCGCCCGCGCTCTCGTTAAGGTGAACGCTGAAGACAAGAAGGCCCTCAAGGATGCAGGCTTCCTCACACGCGACTCTCGTGTTGTTGAGCGTAAGAAGCCGGGTCAGCCAAAGGCTCGTCGTCACTTCCAGTTCAGCAAGCGTTAATCGTCCTGCGGACAGCTATACGCTTCGCTCAGTTGCCTGTTGCGGGCTTCCAGTTTTCATGGGCTTTGCAGCCGCATGACGAAATCGGGATGACAACTCAAAACTGACAACTGCAAACTGAAAGAAAAAAGTTTAGTATCTAAATCGCCGGGACTCTGTGGCGTGGCTTTTCAGCCGGACAGATTACCCGCCGGTTGGTTCTAATCGGAGAATTACAAAGAAAGTAAACAATTAAAAAGAAAGAAAACAAAATGTCAAGAACAAATTTTGACCAGTTATTGGAGGCAGGATGTCATTTTGGCCACCTCCGTCGCAAGTGGAATCCGGCTATGGCTCCTTATATCTTCATGGAGCGCAACGGTATTCATATCATTGACCTTCACAAGACAGTAGCTAAGATTGACGAGGCTGCTGAGGCTTTGAAGCAGATTGCCAAGACAGGCAAGAAAATCCTGTTCGTCGCTACTAAAAAACAAGCTAAGGAGATTGTTGCTGAGAAAGCAGCGTCTGTAAATATGCCTTACGTTATCGAGCGTTGGCCGGGCGGTATGCTCACCAACTTCCCTACAATCCGCAAGGCTGTTAAGAAAATGGCGAACATCGATAAGTTGATGGAAGACGGAACATTCTCTAACCTCTCTAAGCGTGAGCTTCTTCAGGTAACACGCCAGCGCGCTAAGCTCGAGAAGAACCTCGGTTCTATCTCAGACCTTACACGTCTGCCGTCTGCGCTCTTCGTTGTTGACGTAATGAAAGAGCATATTGCCATTAAGGAAGCTAACCGTCTGGGCATTCCGGTATTCGCAATCGTTGATACCAACTCTGATCCGAAGAACATCGACTTCGTGATTCCGGCTAACGATGACGCTAAAGACTCAGTAGAGACTATCCTCAACGCTTGCTGCGGTGCTATCGCTGAAGGTCTGGCAGAGCGCAAGGCAGAGAAGGCTGACGAGAAGGCTGCCGCTGAGCAGAACGAAGAGGCTAAGCCAAAGCGTGCCCGTAAGTCTGCACGCAAGGACGCTCCGGTAGAGGCTTCGGCCGCAGAGGCTGCTCCTGCTGCTGAGGAAGAGGCTCCGGCAGAGGCTTAATGACTGGTTTTCCTGTGATAATCACAGTTTTTTAATCATTAAAAATAATAGTATGGCTATTTCAATAGAAGATATAAAGAAGCTCCGCGCAATGACAGGCGCAGGCTTGGCTGACGTAAAGAAGGCTCTCACAGAGGCTGAGGGCGACTTCGATAAGGCTAAGGACCTTCTCCGTGAGCGCGGACTTGCTATCGCTGCAAAGCGTAGCGACCGTGAGACTTCAAACGGTTGTGTACTTGTAAAGGTTGCCGACAATTTCGGTGCTATAATCGCATTGAAGTGTGAGACAGACTTCGTGGCAAACGGAAAGGATTTCATCGGCCTTACTCAGGCTATCCTCGACGTTGCTGTTGCAAACAAGTGCAAGACTTTGGACGAGGTTAAGGAACTTACTTTGGCTGACGGTCAGAAGGTGCAGGATGCTGTAACACAGCGTTCTGGTATCACCGGTGAGAAGATGGAACTCGACGGTTACAACACTCTCGAGGGTGATAACATCGAGGCTTACGACCACATGGGCAAGCATACTCTCGCTACTATGGTTCAGACCAACAAGGCAAACGCTGAGGCCGGACACAAGGTTGCGATGCAGGTTGCTGCTATGAAGCCGGTTGCTCTCGACGAGGCATCTGTTCCACAGAACATCCTTGACGAGGAATACAATGTAGCTGTTCAGAAGACTAAGGAAGAGCAGGTTGAGAAGGCTGTTGTCAACGCAATCAAGAAGGCTGGTATCAACCCGAACCTCGTTGACTCTGACGACCACATCGAGTCTAACATCAACAAGGGATGGCTTACTCGTGAGGATGCAGACCGAGCTAAGGAAATCCGCGAGAAGACCGCTGCCGAGAAGGCTGCAAACCTCCCTGCACAGATGATTGAGAACATCGCTAAGGGTCGTGTGGCTAAGTTCTTGAAGGAGAACTGCCTTGTTGATCAGGAGTTCCAGTTTGGCGACGGCGACAAAATCAATGTTGCTACATGGTTGAAGCAGCAGGATAGCGAGTTGAAGATTGTTAACTTCAAGCGCTTCACTCTTGCAGCAGAGTAATCAAACGCAGAATATAAAAACGCCCGTTCCATAATTTGGAGCGGGCGTTTTTCGTTGTCAGCTTTCCAGGAAGAGCCTTTCGGCTTGGCCGGATGATTGGCGCAAAGCACTCAAATGATGACCTTGAACTATCCAAACAGACCAAAAAAATCTCAATCGGCAGAATAACGTATGCTTTATTTTGCCGATTGAGGGCGTTTTATTATCTTTACGGCGGATTAAGCCGAGATTGTTAAAACATTTATAAATAACACGATATGAAGATATTCGCGATAGGAATGAACTACATTCAGCACAATAAAGAGCTGGATGGAGCGTTATATAAACCGGAGGAGCCTGTGATTTTCACAAAGGCCGACTCTGCTTTGCTGAAAGACGGAAAGCCCTTTTTTGTGCCCGACTTCATGGGGCAGATTGACTATGAGACCGAAATCGTGGTGCGGATATGCCGGCTTGGCAAGAGCATTCCGGCCCGGTTTGCCCACAGGTACTATGATGCCGTAACCGTTGGAATAGATTTTACGGCGCGGGATATGCAGAGAAAGGCGCGCGCAGAGGGGCGTCCGTGGGACATTTGCAAAGGTTTCGACGGCTCGGCTGCAATAGGCGAGTGGGTAGACGTAAGCAAATTCCGTGATATACAGGCCATTCACTTCCACTTAGACATCAACGGCAAGACCGTGCAGGAAGGCTGTACGAGCGATATGTTGTTTAAGGTGGACGAGATAATAGAATACATCAGCCGTTTCTATACATTGAAAACAGGCGACATCCTCTATACGGGAACACCCGCGGGGATAGGTGCTGTGAGCATCGACGACCATTTAGAAGGATGGATAGAGGACCGCAAGGTGCTTGAATTCAATTGCAAATAGAGCTTGAGACGGCTGTTACCACCTATTTGTATTATATCTGATGATGATAAAAGACATTAAGACGAGTATGTGCCGGGCACATATATGCGACAGATTTTCACACTTCTTCCTCGATAAAAGGGAAGGAGAGTGGAAGTCTGTTTTTTGTTTTTATGCGGCGTTTCTAATCCTTTGTCTCTTCGCGACAACGGCGAGGGCACAGAAAAAGTTCTTCAATCTCACGGCCGATGAGGTGAAAATCGACACCATGTTGCCCCGTTTTTCGTATTCGGTGCCGCTTGGTGAGAATTTCGCCGACTCTATCTATGAGGTCAAGATTAAGTATCCTGAGTTCATAGACATAAGCCGCAAGGACTTGGAGAAATACCAAAAGATTGTCAGGAAAGAACAGAAGGCGATGCTGGATATGGCAGATGACGGTTTGTCAGCATATTTGCAACTCGCACAGAACAATCTGAAAGAACTGCCCGATGTGGAGAGGCGCATCGTGGTGGATCGCAAGAAAGGTAAGCTCGAGCTATCTTTCGTCCCAGTTGTGAAGCGGAAGGGAAAGTATCAGATGCTTGTCAGCTTCATGATAGACATAACGGCGAAACCCGTTAAACGCTCGGCGATGAAGGCGAAAGCCCGTGCTTCAGTAGCCACGGCCGACAGATATGCCGGCCATTCCGTTCTCGCGACAGGCCGATGGGTTAAGATTCGCATTCCGGCAAACGGTGTCTACCAACTCACAAACGACCTTCTACGCAGGGCAGGATTCAGTAATCCCGACCGTGTGAAGATATACGGATACGGCGGAAACCTGCAAAACGAGAAACTGGTAGGCTCGGAACTCGCCGAACTCGACGACCTTAAGGAAGTTGCGACGTGTACGGTCAACGGCCGCCGGTTGTTCTATGGCAAAGGACCGGTGAGCTATGGCAGTCCGTCTTCGGCCCGACGCATTCGCAACCCGTATTCTGACTATGGCTATTATTTCCTTACCGAGAGCGATGGAGAGCCGTTGACTGTAGACGAAACCGAGTTTCTGAACTCTTTTTATCCCGCAAACGACGATTACTATTCACTGTATGAAGTCGATAATTTTGCTTGGTTCCGAAGCGGACGCAATCTCTTTGAGAGTACGCCGATAGCTCAGGGAAAGTCCAAAACTTATATTTTCCCGAATACACAAGGGGCAAAAAACCGCCAGATTAAGGTGGCTTTGACCTCCGGAACACTGAGTTCTGCCGGCATAAATATTAACGGTAAGGATGTGGGTGAGATGTTCTTTTCAGCAACTGGTAATTCGGATGCAGCCCAAGAGATTATCAGAAGCTATTCGGTTTCCGGCAATCAGATTGCTGACACGGTTACCGTAACGTGCCAACCGAACGGTCCGCTGCGCATGGACTATATTCTGGTGACATACGACGAGCCGCGTCCTGCGCCAGATTTCGCAAGCGGAACATTCCCCGTTCCCGAATATGTGTATGCCATAACCAATCAGGATTTGCATTCACATGGGCCTGCCGACATGGTGATAATAATCCCGACAAGTCAGAAACTGCTTGCACAGGCACAGCGGTTGGCCGACTTCCACGCCGAGCATGACGGCTTGCGTGTGCGCATTGTGCCTGCCGATGAACTCTATAACGAGTTCTCCAGCGGTACTCCGGATGCCAACGCCTATCGCCGATATATGAAAATGCTCTACGACAGAGCCGAGACCGATGCCGATATGCCCAAGTCGCTGTTGTTGTTCGGCGGTTGTCTATGGGACAACAGAATGCTTACAGAGGCCGGACGCACCCTTTCGCCAGACGATTATCTGCTCGCTTTCGAGAGTGAGAATTCTTTTAGCCACACTGACAGCTATATAAACGACGGTTTCTTTGCGCTTCTTGATGATGGAGAAGGCACGAATATGCTACAAGGCGACAAGGAAGATATTGGTATAGGGCGCTTCCCGGTGGTCTTGGAAGCCGATGCCAAGACGATGGTCGACAAGTCGATAAACTACATGAGCAACAAGAACGCAGGCGATTGGCAGAATATCGTCATGTTCATGGGCGACGATGGAGACAACGACCTGCACATGAAAGACGCCAATACTGTGGCCGATGCCGTGGCAGCGCGCTATCCGTCGCTCCTCGTAAAGAAGGTAATGTGGGATGCTTACAAGCGCGAGACATCCATAACCGGCAATTCCTATCCGGAAGTGGAGCGTCAGATAAAGAGGCAACAGGCCGAGGGAGCACTCGTGATGGACTATGCCGGACACGGCGGACCGGGCGGTTTGTCACATGAGATGGTGCTTTCGCTCAACGATTTTGCGGGTTTCACCAATGCTAATCTGCCGTTGTGGGTAACTGCCGCGTGCGATGTCATGCCCTACGACCAGAACATTCAGAATATCGGCGAGGCTGCGGTGCTCAATAGCAAGGGTGGCGCGGTGGCTTTCTTCGGTACGGCCCGCACGGTCTACGCATCCTACAATGCCTCTATAAATAATGTTTTCATGAAGCACGTGCTTAGCGTTATCGACGGCAAACCAATCACTTTGGGCGAGGCGCAGCGACTGACGAAGAACGAACTGATAACAACATCGCTCGACCGCACGGCAAACAAGTTGCAATATGCGCTGCTTGGCGACCCGGCCTTGTCGCTCAATCTGCCAACCTTGCGCGTGGTTATCGACTCTATCAATAAGTCTTGTCTTGCCGATGGAGATATGCCGGTGTTGAAAGCTGGTTCAACCGTACTTGTGAAAGGCCATATTGAGGAGGCTTCGAAGCTCGTAACCGACTTTAACGGCACTATGACCGCCAACGTTCTCGACACCCGTGAGCTGATAACGTGCAGGCAGAACGACCCGAAATCGGCCGCCGGATTCCAGTTCTACGACCGTCAGAAAAGCATTTTTAGGGGTAATGGCAATGTTGTTGACGGCAAATTCAGCTTTGCCTTTGCCGTTCCGCGAGACATCAACTATGCCGATGGCACAGGACTGATAAACGTTTATGCCTTAACCACCGACCGTTCGCGTCAGGCCAACGGCTCAGACGACCGCTTCTACATCAATGGCTCGGAGGATGTGCGCAACGATTCCATCGGCCCTTCCATTTATTGTTATCTCAATAGTCCGGCGTTTGTCAACGGTGGAACGGTGAATGCCACCCCGTATTTTGTCGCTAAGGTAACGGATAAGGACGGAATAAACGCCTCCGGCAGTGGTATCGGACACGATTTGCAGCTCTGTATCGATGGCGACATGACACGTGTGTATACCCTGAACGGCAATTTCAGTTATGATTTCGGCGTATATACGAGCGGTACCACATATTATAATATACCCGAACTGCCCGAAGGTCCGCACACGTTGACCTTCCGCGCATGGGACTTGCTTAATAACTCGTCGACGGCAACGCTTAAGTTTAATGTCGTAAAAGGACTCACACCCGAGCTCCTCAGTATCAGCTGCACGGAGAATCCGGCCCGGAACGCAACCACATTCATTATAAACCATAACTTCGCAGGCTCTAATGTAGACGCTATTGTCGACGTGTTTGACATGAGCGGTCGCCTGTTATGGTCGCGTTCGGCAAGCGGAATATCGTCTACCGGCACATATACCGTCGACTGGGATTTGGTGCTCGACAATGGCGGAAAGCTCCAGACAGGTGTCTATCTCTATCGCGTGAGACTGGGTAGCGACGGTAGCGGCAAGGCGTCTAAAGCGAAGAAACTTATAGTGATAAGCAATAATTAAGCCTGTTTTAGCGTTAAAGAATAGTGTATTGAAAGAAAACAGAAGGTGAAATTATTGAAAGCATATCCCCGGACCATTGGGAATGTCGAATTATAACAACTGAAAAATGAGCAAATATCTTAGAATATTCGTGGCTTGCGCTTTCTTCCTGACGGCCTTTATGGCTTCGGCTCAGGACAAGAGAGATATGTTCAACCCTGTGCATACAGCCCTGGTTTCGCAGACTATAGCCCCGGACGCCCGTTCGGCGGGTATGGGCGATGTCGGTGCGGCCACCGACCCTGACGTGAACTCACAGTATTGGAACGTGGCAAAGTATCCGTTCTGCATCAGCCGTGCGGGCGTTGCGGTGAACTATACGCCGTGGCTTCGCCAGTTGGTCAACGATATGTATCTTGCCAACGTGGCCGGATATTATCGCATAGGCGATTATAGCGCGGTGTCGGCATCTATCAATTACTTCTCATTGGGTGAGGTCTTCACGAGTGATGATAAGAACGCAATGTCGATAAAACCCTACGAAATGTCTGTGGACGTGGGCTATTCGCTCATGCTCAGCGAGAAATTCTCACTTGGCGCGGCCGTGCGTTATCTCTATTCCGATATGTCTTACAGTACCGACGAGGAGGTTTCGGCCTCCAGTGCCTTTGCGGCTGACATCGCGTGCTACTATAACGACTACATCAACATTGGCAGCCGCGAGTGCCAGCTCGGTCTGGGTTTGAGCGTGCGCAACATAGGTAGTAAGATAACCTTCGGCGGAAGCGATTACAGCGAGTTCATCCCGACAAACATGAGACTTGGCGCTGCCTTGATGATTCCGGTCGATGCATACAGCCGTTTCACCATCGCTGCCGACGCAAACAAACTCCTTGTTCCCACATATCCGCAGCAGGACCTCGACAACGGCGAGACGACAGAGGAATATCAGGACCGCGTGCAACGTGAGTATTATGATGTTTCGAGTATATCGGGAATGTTCAAGAGTTTCAACGACGCACCAAACGGATTCAAGGAAGAGCTTCAGGAGATTCAGTGGAGCGTGGGTGCGGAGTATGTCTACAACGACCAGTTCTCCGTGCGTGCCGGTTATCATCACGAAAGTGAGAACAAAGGAAACCGCAAATACTTCACCGTGGGAGCGGGTTTCCGCATGAACGTCTTCTCGCTCGATGCCGGTTATGTCATCTCTACGGCACAGACCAACCCGCTCGATCAGACATTGCGCTTCACGCTCACGTTTGATATGGACGGAATAAAGGACCTTTTCCATAGAAGATAGGGGGGCGGACAATGAAGATAAGAACCGGTTTCGGATACGATGTTCACAAGCTCGTGGAGGGGCGTGACCTGTGGCTGGGTGGCATAAAGATTGAACATTCGCTCGGACTGCTCGGTCATAGCGATGCCGACGTACTCATCCACGCTATCTGCGATGCCCTGCTCGGCGCGGCAAATATGCGCGATATAGGTTTCCATTTTCCCGACACATCGGCTGATACGCAGGACATCGACAGCAAAATACTGCTTCGCCAGACGGTCGGTTTGATATCCACAAAGGGCTACCGCATAGGAAATATCGATGCGACGGTGTGTGCCGAGCGGCCGAAACTAAATCCTCATATCCCTGCGATGAAGACTTGCTTGGCCAAAGTGATTGGTTGCGATGAGGAAGATGTGTCGATAAAGGCCACGACTACGGAGCGTCTTGGCTTCACCGGACGTGAGGAAGGTATCAGCGCATACGCCGTAGTCCTGATAGAAAAGGACTGATAGAAACTCTGCAAGCATAACGAATCATTAGAATATAACGAAAAAGGCATTACCCGCAAGGTTAATGCCTTTTTCATTTTTCCTGTCTGCCTACTTCTTGCTCTTGTTCTTAAGAGCTTCGCGGCGGTCAGCCTGCATCTTCGAGAATTTGTTCGAAACCTCAGTACCTGCCTGTCGGTTAAAGCTGAATAATTTACTTTCCATAATCTTACAATCGTTTTACCTTTAAATAGTATTTGTTAGTTATCTAATTCTATCGTTTACTAATCAAACAGCATTATCCATTTCTTCGCCACAAAGATAATGTTTTATTTTCTTCTACTTTGTTAATACATCTGAATTTCCGCTATCCGATAAGCAAATATTTGATGTATATCAAATGTTTTTGGGGTGAGGATTGAGAATATGGCTCACCCGATAAATCTGTGGTAAGAAATAATTTAATCAAATATAATCTGTCCTCTATATTTTCCTGTTGAGCCCATCAGAAGGACACAGAGCTTACAAGACTTCGCAAATACCCCTGATAACGAGAAAACGCCGCAACTCTCAGCAAGCTACAGCGTTTTAATATGTTTAACTAAAAATCCTTTTCTAATCAAAGGGAACCTCACGGCCCGCCTTTGTCATCCATGAACAATCGTTAAACTTCTACCTTAAACAAAAAATAACTAAAAACCTAAATCTATTACTACTAACCTAAACAATCTATTAACCTTTTGACAATGCAAAGGTACATCCTTTTCCGATTTCCGCAATACTTTTCTTGTTGTTTTTATGCAAAAAAGCCTCTTTATTGATGTATATCAATCATTGTGTGCGCAAACAGTTGCATTTTAATACATTTTTGCACACTTTCGCCTCTTTCGCTTTTCGCTTAAATCTCAAGCATTAAAAAATGACTGCAACACATCTGCAAATATATCATTCGGTGATACAGAGTTGAATAACTTCATGGAAGTTCTCAACTTCAAGACATCAATGCCACTGCCCATTATGTCTCTGATATTTCTCTTTCCCGCCTGCGCCATCAAAAGGTTGCAACATTCCCTTAGCCTTTTGCCAAGTACGGGATGTTCAAGAAAAGCCTTAGCCTCTTCCGTTCCTTCCAACCCAAAATATTCTGAGTTATAACTGTGCCCAAGCCCTTTCTGCTGAGGGAAAATAAACCATATCCAATGGCTGCGTTTCCGGCCATTGCCTAACTCTGTCAATACCCTTTCGTAGGTTCCCAAGAACTCCTGAGCATCAAGAAAACGTTGCAAATCGAAAATCTCATTCATATTTTCCTTTCTGTATGCGTATGCCCGTAAAAAAACAGGCGCACTGCAAAGATATAAACAATATATAAAATACCGAACGAAAAGACTTCCTTTTTGAATGGGCTAATCATAACTATGTATAACTTAATGTGAATTTATTGCCTCATTTGTATCTTGTTTCTTTCTGTGCCTTACTTTTTCTAAGTAACTGGATGGTATGACTCCTGGTGGCAATGCAATTATGGCAACGCCTAAAAGAGATGAAAGCATACTTATAAGTCTGCCTATATTATTAACTGGACATTCCACTTTTGTATGCTGGTTGTTGAGATAACGGCCGTTTGTGTGTCGGTGTTCCGAAAGAAAGTTGTATCTTTGTGCTTGTAATACTTTATATATAATACGTGTAGATGAGAGTATTGATTGTGAACACGAGCGATAGGACGGGCGGAGCGGCGATTGCGGCAAGCCGTCTGGCAGAAGCGTTGAATAATAATGGCGTTTCGGCGAAGATGCTCGTTATGGAGAAAGCCGGCGACCGTATATATGTGGCGTCGTTGAACGGCTGGATGAAGAGAAGCTGGTGCTTTGCGTATGAGAGATTCGTGATATGGATGAACAATCTGTTCAGTAGGAAGAATCTTTTTGCCGTGTCAATAGCCAACACCGGATATGACATAACGAAGACGCAGGAGTTCAAGGAGGCCGACATCGTCCACCTGCATTGGGTGAATCAGGGTATGCTGTCGCTGCGTGGAATACGCAAGATTATGAAAAGCGGCAAGCCGGTGGTGTGGACCATGCACGATATGTGGGAACTGTCGGCCATCTGCCACTATACATACGACTGCACGAATTTCAAGGATGAGTGCCACAACTGCCACTTCTTGCGCTTCCCCGGCAGGAAAGACTTGGCCGGCAGGGTGTTCCGCAAGAAGCTGAAAGCCATGCGGGGCAATGCCGTTTATGTGGCGGTGAGCAACTGGCTTGCGGACAATGCGCGCGCAAGCAGGCTGCTCGGCGGGAATAGGGTGGAGGTGATTCCAAACTCGATATCGCTCTCACGGTTCTCCATTAAGAGCAAAATAGACTCGCGCGACTATTTCAAGATAGGTGGAAACAAGAAGGTTATCGTATTCGGCGCGGCACGCATAGACGCGGAGATAAAAGGATTTGCTTATCTGAAACAGGCACTTGCCATTCTTGCCGATAAGCGGGAAACGGCTAAGGAGTCGCTCATGCTCGTCATGTTCGGCGGTTGCAAAGACGAGAGTGTGCTGGAGGATATTCCCGTTCCATACAATTTTCTGGGCAGGGTGAAGGGCGAGAAGGAGCTTTCCATGCTCTATTCGGCGGCCGATGTTGTCGTTTCGTCATCGCTGTATGAGACTTTCGGACAGACACTCATCGAGGCGCAGGCGTGCGGTTGCATCCCTGTCTCGTTCGACAACAGCGGACAGACGGACATCATCACCCACAAGGAGAACGGCTACTTGGCACGCTACAAGTCGGTGAAGGATTTGGCCGACGGCATAGAGTGGGCTTTGTCATCGGGCTTGCGACGCGAGGATTTGCGCCGTAATGTAGTGAAACGCTTCTCGGAGAGTGTCGTTGCCGGACAATATATGAAACTTTATAGCGAGATTACTCATGGCAAATGCTGATAAGATGATACGTTTTTCGATTGTAACCGTTACATATAACGCCGGCGAACTGCTGCGCCGTACTGCCGAAACGGTGCTGGCACAGACTTATCCGTGCGTGGAGCATCTTATAATAGACGGTTGCTCTAAGGACAATACGGTGGAAATCGCAAGAGAATATAAGGACGCGAATGACGAACAAGATAACGGTCACGAGGTCATTGTGGTGTCGGAGCCTGACAAGGGACTCTATGACGCGATGAATAAGGGGCTGCGTCGGGCTACGGGCGACTATATCCTGTTCTTGAATGCGGGCGACGGACTGCCGTCGGAAAGCACGTTCGAGCGTATTGCCGGATGTGTGGGGGAGGGAGAGAAACTGCCTGCCGTGCTCTATGGTGATACCGATATTGTGGACGCGAACTACCGTTTCTTGCGCCATCGCCGTCTGTCGCCGCCTGAAAAACTGTCGTGGCGCTCGTTCCGCAGGGGAATGTTAGTGTGCCATCAGGCTTTTTACGCGCGGCTGGATATAGCCCGTGAGCAGCTTTATGACGACCGTTACCGCTACTCCGCCGATGTGGATTGGTGCATAAGGGTGATGAAAGAGGCAGAGAAACGCCGTCTGCCGTTGCGCAATGTCAATGCCGTTGTGGCCGAATATTTGGAGGAAGGGCAGACCACGGCCAATCACAAGGCTTCGCTGAAAGAGCGTTTCACGGTGATGAAACGCCATTACGGACTCGTGCAAACAATTGCTTTGCACATCTGGTTCGTGTTCAGAGCTGTTCTGAAGAAATAAAACAATAACAACAATAAAACAGAAGCGGCACAGTACTAAGCCCGAATTACTTCAGTACTAAAGCCCGAATACTCGAGTAATCAGGCCCGAATTACTCGAGTACTAAAGCCCCGATACTCGAGTACTAAGCCCGAATTACTCCGATACTGAACCATCATACTATTTACTTACGGTTTCAACAGTTTGACAGCCTTATCGGCTCAACGGAAAAATATAGGGAACAGATTATATTTGATTAAATTATTTCTTACCACAGAGACACAGCGGTCACGGAGCTTTATTCCCCACACCCGAGTAATGCTCGCTCACTGAGCAGATGCCTGTGGCATCAGGAGGACACAGAGCCTACAAGAACTTTGGAGGCAATGAGGTGAATTGCCGGCTCCGTGTCCTCTATACCTTCAGGTATATGCTCTGAGTTTGTAATGATATATAAATCTCCGTGTACTCCGTGCCTCTGTGGTGAACGTAATCCCCTGGATTTATAGGATGAGCTGTCTTATCCCTGTTGGCGTGGATTTGTCATTATTCCGCAAATAAAAAGCTCGGCAATTTCACAATTACCGAGCCTCGTCTTTATGATTAAATTTGAAAAAATGAAATATAAGTGTCTTACGAACATTTAAGCAGCGAACCGCTTGTGAGTTTTGAGTAGCGGCCTATGCGGTTGAGACGGCAGAGCGTTTCGACCGAGATACCGTTCTTCTCAGCTACCGACTCTACTGTGTCGCCGTTGCCCACCTTATACCAACGGGTTTCGGCCCTGTTAGAAGCGGTCGGTTTCTCCTTTGTCTCGGCAGTAGGAGTGGCTGGTGCCTTGCTTACCGTAGTGGTCTTTTTAGTGCCTTGAACATCCTCGCGGGTGTAGCCGTGCTGGTCGTTTCTGCCACGCATTTGCGTTGCCTGCACCGACTCTCTCGCGTTAGTGCTTCTGCGATAAGTATAGAAATCGCCTGTAACGTCCTGATTCTTGAAGTCGAACATCAATGCCGGGTTCAGCGCAACGCCACAGAGACGAGTCTCGAAGTGGAGGTGCGAACCGGTGCTTCGGCCGGTGTTGCCACCCAAACCGATTGGCTGTCCGGCGCGAACTACCTGGTTTTCGCGGACGAGCTGTGCCGACATATGGCCGTAAACGGTCTCCAATCCGTTGTTGTGGCGAATCACCACATACTTGCCGTAGCCTTTCGGCTCATATCTTACGATGCGGATTTTTCCAGAGAAAGCGGCGCGGATAGTGTCGCCGATATATACTTTGATATCAAGTCCTTTGTGCTGGCGTCCCCAACGTGCTCCGAAGTTGCTCGTTACGACACGGCTTGTTGTCGGCATACAAAAACCGCGGAGGTCTATTTTATAGTTGTCGGGAAGTCTGTATGTAGCGTGTGTCCTTCTGTTCTCCCACTCTTCGTAGAGATCTGACGACGGATTGTCGAGATTTTCGCGCTCTGCGATGTTTTTGAGAGCCATTTGTTCCACTGCTTTGTTCTTGCGGTCTACCGGTGCCTGACGTGCGATGAGGTCCTGCCCCATTACCGGAATGACTGCAAAAGCCATTATAGATGTTACTGCAAATTTTCCAATTACTTTCTTGAAAGACATAATTATCTTATTTTTTTAGGTTGTTTAGGAACAAAGTAAAGTTCCAATTGATAGATAAATTTCACATGAACAATACAAAAATTCTATGCGAAACTTTCAAATACGTTGCAAAGATAACAAAAAAATCTATAACTGCGTGTGCGTTAACAGTTTTTTGTTCATTATTTAACAATTATGAAATCATCCTGATGGCTAATAACTTAGCTGGTTTGAGGGGCTGCAAACGGACTCGGCTTGTAACCGCGTTTTAACATAATTACGATATTGCCGCCCAGTTGATATTGTCTTTTCTCAGTGCTGCGAGTCGGTCCCAAAGCAGCCGGTATTCGTGTTTTGAACACGTGGGGTCGTCGTTTATTATCTTCTGCGCCTCCTCACGGGCGAGTTGCACGATTTGTCCGTCGCGCGCAATGTCGGCAATCTTCAGGTCGAAAGCAATGCCACTCTGCTGCGTTCCCTCAAGGTCGCCCGGTCCGCGGAGCTTCAGGTCGGCCTCGGCTATTTGGAAACCGTCGTTCGTGTCGCACATGATGTCGATGCGCTTGGAGGTTTCCTTGCTCAGTTTGCGGTTGGTTACGAGCAGGCAGAAACTCTGTTTCGCTCCGCGGCCCACGCGTCCGCGGAGCTGATGCAACTGTGAAAGGCCGAACCGCTGGGCATCGAGGATTACCATCACCGAGGCGTTTGGCACGTTTACGCCCACCTCGATGACCGTTGTCGACACGAGAATCTGTGTCTCGCCGCTTACAAAACGCTGCATCTCCTCTTCCTTTTCTTTCGGTTTCATCTTGCCGTGTACCTTGCTGAGGCTGAACTCAGGGAAAATCTCTTTCAGCGACTCAAACCCTGTCTCAAGGTTTTTCAGGTCGCTTTTCTCGCTTTCCTTTATCAGCGGGAAGACGATGTAGGCTTGTCGGCCGGCGTTTATCTGATTGCGTATGCCGCCGTAGAGGCTCGTCATCTGGTCGTCATACTTGTGTATTGTCTGTATAGGCTTGCGTCCCGGGGGCAGTTCGTCGATTACGCTGACATCCAAATCACCGTAAATTGTCATGGCGAGAGTGCGCGGAATCGGCGTAGCCGTCATCACGAGAACGTGCGGTGGCTTCTCGCTTTTGGTCCACAGACGTGCACGTTGAGCCACTCCGAAGCGGTGCTGCTCGTCGATTACGGCGAGGCCGAGCCTATGGAACATCACGTTATCCTCTATTATCGCGTGTGTGCCTACGAGAATGTCGATGCTGCCCGAGGCGAGTGAATCGAGAATTTCCTGCCGACGCTTGCCTTTCACGATACCGGTGAGCAGTTCGGCCCGCAGGTTCATGCCTTTCAGAAAACCCTTGATGGTTTGCAGATGTTGCTCGGCGAGAATTTCGGTAGGCGCCATGATGCAGGTCTGGAAGCCGTTATCGATGGCTATGAGCATGGACATCAGCGCCACGAGAGTCTTTCCCGAACCCACATCGCCCTGTAGGAGGCGGTTCATTTGCAGCCCCGATTTCATGTCGGTGCGTATCTCGCGTATCACCCTTTTTTGCGCTCCGGTAAGTTCAAAAGGCAGGTTGTTGTGATAAAAACCGTTGAATTGGTCGCCGATATGGCCGAAGATGTAGCCCCTGTATTTGCGTTTGTGGTCGCTGGCGTATCGTAAGATGTTGAGCTGCACGTAGAAAAGCTCCTCGAATTTAAGCCGGAAGCGCGCCTGCTGCATATCCTCCGCGCTCTTGGGGTAATGTATCAGTCGCATTGCCCGGTCTCGGCTGATGAGTCTCAAGCGGCCCGTGATAAAGGGCGGGAGGGTCTCTTCGAGTGGTGTGGCAATCTTTTCGAGCATCGTCTTCACCAGTTTCTCGATGGCTCTCGACATCATTCCCGCCTTTTTCATGCGCTCGGTGGTGATGTAGTAGGGCTGCATTCCCATCTCGGATAGCTTCAGTTGCGCACCGTCCTCAATCTCCGGGTGCGAAATTTGATAGCGGTGGTTGAACACGGTGGGCTTGCCGAAGACCACATAGTCGCTGCCCACCTTGTAATTGTCGTATATATACTTCCCGCCATTGAACCAAACCAGGTCGCAAACGCCGCTCCCGTCGCTGAAATGGGCAACGATCCGACGCTTCCGCGCTCCGAGTGTTGTCTCCTCGAAACTCAGTATCCGGCCGCGGATTTGCACGAACGGCATATCCGGACTAATCTCTGCGATGCGGTAGATGCGGCTTCTGTCCACATATTTATATGGATAATATTCCAGCAAATCACGGTAGGTGCTGATTCCGAGTTCCTTACTCAGAATCTCTTTGCGCCGCGGTCCCACGCCCGGCAGATACATTATGTCCTGTTCGGTGATGGAAGTCATATACTATTTTTGCAGTAAGGCCTCAGCAATGGTGAGGTCGAAAGGAGTTGTTATCTTGATGTTCTCGCGGTTGCCGTCAACCATTGTTACCTTGTTTCCTAGCTTTTCCACGACCGAAGCGTCGTCGGTGAAAGCCTCGCAGTAGGGCTGCTGAAAAGCCTTTCGGGCCAAATCTATGTCGAAAGTCTGCGGAGTCTGCACGATGCGGTAGTCGCTGCGCAGTACGTTATGCGCCGGTTTGTCGCCACTGATGAGCCGAAGAGTGTCCGTTACGGGCATTACCGGGATGGCGGCCAGCTCTTTTCGTGCCGCCTCGAAGCAGTTTCGTATGACCTCTACCGCCACAAACGGCCGCACGCCGTCGTGTATTCCCACCACACCGTGGGCCTCGGCGGGAATCATAGCCAGTCCGTTGCGTGACGATTCGAAGCGTGTCGCGCCGCCGTCGGCAATCTTGTGTGGAATGCTGAATGCGTATTCCGCGCATAGGTTGCGCCAATATTCCTGCTGTTCGTGTGGCAGCACCACGATGATGTTCAGGCTGTTGTCGTATTCGTGAAACCGTTCGATGGTGCGCATCAGCACCGGCTTGCCGCACACTGGTAAGAACTGCTTCGGTATGTCGGCACCCATGCGGAGTCCCTTTCCGCCTGCTACGATTATGATATAGTCGGTATTCATGTCTCTTGAGGTAAGAGGTAAGGAGTGAGAGGTAAGAGAAATGCTTTATTAAGTGAAGAAAGAAGTGGGGGAAGAGGGAAGAATCAAATGCCTAAAAGGTAATGTCTGAACTCCCGAACTCCTGTCTCCCGTCTCCTGTCTACTTCCCCTCTTTGGAAGCCATAAGGTGTTTATACATCATTCCCTGCATGATTGATTCCGCAGCCTCGTCTCCACGGAAGTAAGCGAGGATAGTGTAAGCGTATGGAAGAGTGGCCGCAGGACCTTCGCCCGTGATGATATTGCCGTCCTCGGTTACCAGTTCGGCTGTGTATTCTGCGCCGTCGAGGAATTTCTCGAAGCCCGGATAGCACGTCGCCTTCTTGCCTTTGAGCAGTCCGACAGAGCCGAGAACCATCGGAGCGGCACATATCGCACCTATGCGTTTGCCTGTTTCGGCGTGCCTAACAAGCAGTTTGCGCAGTCCTTCGTGCTCATTCAGTGATGTAGAACCGGGTAACCCGCCCGGCAACATAAGCATATCAGCATCAGAAAAGTCGCCGCATTCCTCAAACAGAAGGTCGGCTTTCATGCTTATTCCGTGCGAAGTTTCAACCTCTTTCGAGCCTGTTACGCTCACCGTCTTAATCTCTACACCTCCTCGCCTGAGGATGTCTACTGGTGCCAAAGCCTCGATTTCCTCGAAGCCGTTAGCTAAGAATTCATATACTTTTGCCATATTTATTTCCTGTTTATAACTTTATTCTCATTAAAATAATGTATTTTTGCATTGTCTTTAGCATAGCGACATTACATTGCAAATATACGAATAAATGGCGATATAGCCACGTTCGGGATGTAAAAGAATTATTAAAAACAGCAGATATGACTTATAAGAAACTCCGTTTCGCACTTTTTGGCAACGAATACCAGGTTCACAAGTCGGCCTCTATCGGCAAGATATTAGGTTGTTTGGCTTCGCGTGAGGCCGACATCTATATCGACAAGACTTTTTATAACTTCCTTGTCAAGGAGCAGAAGATTGATGTTTGCGCGACGAAGGTGTTTGAGGGTGGCGACTTCGACGCCGATTTCGTAATCTCGATGGGCGGCGATGGCACCTTCCTGAAAGCTGCAAGCCGTGTCGGAGCAAAGCAAATACCGGTTCTCGGAGTGAATATGGGTCGCCTCGGATTCCTTGCCGACGTGTTGCCCGGAGAGATTGAGGAGGCCATTGAGGCCATTTACAACGGCTCTTTTTCGTTGGAGGAACATCGGGTGATACGTCTTGAGGTCGAAGGAGAGACACTTCGGGAGAATCCTTTCGCCCTGAACGACATCTCGGTATTGAAGCGCGACAACGCATCGATGATTTCAATACGCGCGAGCATCAACGGCGAGCATCTCGTAACATACCTCGCCGACGGTCTGATAGTGTCTACTCCGACCGGTTCCACAGCTTACTCGCTGTCCAACGGAGGCCCGATTATCGTACCAAATACCGGCACTCTCTGCCTCACTCCGGTCGCTCCGCACTCACTTAATGTGCGCCCGATTGTCGTTTCCGACGATTCCGAGATTACGTTGAAGGTGGAAAGCCGTTCCCACAACCTGCTTGTGGCCATTGACGGACGTTCCGAGAGCTTGGGCGAAGACGCACTGCTGACCATCAAGAAAGCTCCTTACAGCGTCAGGATAGTGAAACGCACGGGCGTGAGATACTTCTCCACGCTGCGCGAGAAGATGATGTGGGGTGCCGACCAAAGGCAATAAAGCCCCCTGCCCCCGGTGGGGGAAGTAAAAAGGAGACTGGAGACAGGATTCAGACATTACCTTTTAGGTATTTGATTCTTCCATCTTCTCTTTTCTTTCTTCGCTTGATAAAGCATTTCTCTTACCTCTTACTTCTTACCTCTCACCTCTAAAGAAAAATTATGAACATAAGACGCTGGCTGAAAATCCCGGAAACAAACTATAAGATAAGTGAGATACTGCGATGGTTGTGGAGAGCATGGCGAGGCAATAGGTTGCAGGCTGCCCTCAATGCCGTTGTCGGACTGCTCTCGGTGGGTGTCAGTCTGACGCAGGTGTGGGCTGTGAAGCACGCCATCGATGTGGCTTCCGGCGATGAACAGGGCAATATCTATATGGCCGTGGCGTTCATGGGGGTACTCATCCTAATTGATTTCGCACTCAATATCTCCGGAATATGGATAAGAAACCTGCTTGGCATAAAGGCGCAGAACCGTATGCAGCAGCGTGTTCTCGACAGAATACTGCGCTCGGAGTGGCGCGGCAAGGAGTCGAGACATTCCGGCGATGTGCTCAACAGGCTCGAATTTGACGTTACAAACGTTGTAAACTTCCTCACGGAAACCCTTCCATCCGCCCTCTCCGTACTGGCTATGTTCATCGGCGCGTTCTCTTATCTCGCGTCTATGGAGTGGCGTCTCGCCGTTCTTGTTGCGGCTATGGTGCCGTTGTTTGTCCTCGTGAGCAAAATTTATATAAGGCAGATGCGCGGACTCACCCGGCAAGTGCGCGACAGCGACTCAAAGGTGCAGGCATTCATGCAGGAAATCACGCAAAACCGTATGTTAGTGAAGACGCTGGAGAGCGGAGGATTCATGATAAACCGCCTCGAAAACACTCAGAGCGAGCTTCGCCGGAATGTAGTCAGGCGCACCTCGTTCAGCGTATTCAGCAATTTCATTCTAAATTTCGGTTTCACCCTCGGCTATCTCGTGGCTTTCCTGTGGGCTGCCGTGCGTATGTCGGCCGGCACACTGTCATTCGGTGGCATGACGGCTTTCCTCCAGTTGGTGTCAAAGATACAAGGTCCGGCACGCAGTCTTACGAAGCTCGTACCTGCATTCGTGAGTGTCTTCACGGCCGCCGAGAGGCTGATGGAACTCGAAGAAGACCCGCTTGAGGAGCAGGGCGACCCGATTATGCTCGACGCTCCTTGCGGCGTGCGCCTCGATAATGTATCATACGCCTATCAGGATGGCGATTCCAATGTGATAGACAACCTTTCCTTTGATTTCCGACCGGGCTGTTGCACGGCCATTCTGGGTGAGACGGGAGCCGGAAAGACCACCCTCGTGCGTATGTTGCTGGCCCTCTTGCAACCGCAGTCGGGTTCGTTGCATATATATAATAATGTGGAAGAACGGCAGCTTACGCCCCGCTTGCGTGCCAACTTCGTGTATGTTCCGCAGGGAAACACGCTGCTGAGCGGTACCATCCGTGAGAATCTGCGTCTTGGTAAGCACAATGCCACTGACGAGGATATGCGCGAGGCGTTGGTAAAGAGTTGCGCCGAGTTCGTCTTTGACCTTCCCGACGGTCTCGACACGGCCTGCGCAGAGAAGGGTGGGGGACTCAGTGAGGGGCAGGCGCAGCGTATATGTATTGCGCGTGCCTTGTTGCGCAACCGTTCCGTCATGCTTTTTGATGAGGCTACGAGCGCCCTCGACCCCGATACCGAGCGTCGTCTGCTTAAGAACATCCTTGCTTCACACGACAAAACCATAATTTTCATCACCCATCGCCTTGCTGTCGTCGACTACTGCGATGATGTCTTGCGTGTGGAGAAAACTTCATGAGGTCGTGAGGTGGGGACAAATGAAACCGTATTATAGCTGTCGGATAAACCCCAAATAGCATAATCTATGGAGACAGTGCCGTTAGTACAGAATTGTACAAGCGTGTTGTACTTTTTGTACATGGCCTATGTACTAAAAGTACAAAGCCTTTGTACTAACGCTACAAAGCCTCTGTACAGTTTGTACATGGGCGTTGTACAAAAACTGTATAAATATCATCGCGTCGTATTTTATTCGCTGTGGGCTAATAAAGCGAATCTTCCTTACCTGTTCCCGTATTTATCGGGTGAATCCTTTTACCTCACTAAACAGACATAAAAAAATGGTGTGCCAATTTTGGCACACCATTTTTTTATTGTTATTCTTGCTGATTGAACTTACTCCTGAACAGAGAAATCGTCCTTACCAACACCGCAGAGAGGGCATACCCAGTCTTCGGGAATGTCTTCAAAAGCTGTTCCGGGAGCTATTCCGCTTTCCGGGTCTCCTACTTCCGGGTCGTAAACGTACCCGCATACGTCGCAAATGTACTTTTTCATAACCTTTCCTTTTGTTTAATTGTTAATATTATTTAGAACTGTATCTATCTTGTCGGCTATCGTTTCGGGCGTAATGCCTTGCAGACAAGCGTAGTCGTTGCTCCGGCAGGGCTTGTTTCCGTAGACGCTGCACGGACGGCATGGCAACGGAAGTTGCACGGCATTGGCCTCGTCTTGGTTCCATCCCATGAATCCGGCGTAGGGATGGGTGGCTCCCCACACGCTCACAACCTTCGTACCGGTTATCGATGCAAGGTGCATATTAGCACTGTCCATCGAGAGCATCACGTCGAGGTGGCTCATGAGGATTAGCTCGGGAAGCAGTCCGGCCGCATGAGCCGAAGCGTTTATGCATTGTTTGAACCGCGTCTCCCAGTCGCTCATGACCTTATGTTCATCAGCTCCGCCTCCGAACAGGAATATACGGCAATTCGGGTGGCGCTTGCAAAGAAGTTCTATCACGCTTTCCATCTTCTCTACGGGATAGATTTTGCCGGTGTGGGCCGCGAAGGGCGCGATGCCAATCCACTGTTGGAAGGCTTTTTTCTCGCCTATGGCAGGGGGCAACAAGCGGAGCGGACCGCCTGTCGGGGGGAAGATGGATGTGAAATCGAGTGTTACGGGGTAGCCTAAACGTGCCAAAACATCGGCATAGTTGTCGAAAGAAGTGGGCAACTGCTGCTTGTTCTTGTTGTCGGGGGTGCACAGTTCGCGTTTCTCCGCGCGGTGCTTGTCGATGTGTTCCACTCTGAATCGGCCGATGTTGAAGCGCATACGCAGATATTTCGTGCGCAGCACGTCGTGCATATCGGCAATGGCGGTGAAGCGCTTGGCCATCAGTCGCCTGTAAAGGGTGTTCAGACCGTGTATTCCATGATTGTCTTTCGTCAGATCGAATTCCATGAATCCCACATTGGGACTCATGTTCTCGAAGAGCGCTCGTGCGAACGGCTTGCTCAGTACGGTTATTCTCAGGTTAGGATATTGCTTTGCTAAGGAAGCCACCACTGGCACAAGCATGGCCACATCTCCTATTGCCGAAAGACGTATTATGAGCAGATGCTCTGTTCTCATTGTCCTGAAAGGTTTAGGTTAAGTGTCCTATACTTTGGCATCAGCTCCCGGCTCAGCCTCGGTATAGGACTTATAGGTTAATTTAAAATCGTTGTCTTATTTCTTGTAGAGCACCGGGTTGGTTGCCGGGTCGTTATACATCTTCATCTGGCGGTAGACCTTCATATACTTGCGTCCGGCCTTTATGTCATCGAGAAGTTGGTCGATTGCCGTGCCGAGGTCCACCTGCTGCTCCATGAGGATGTCGAGTTTCGACTTGCATTTGCTTATGTGCTCCTCCGACGCATCGGTGCGTTCTGCCTGCTCCTTCATGTGATAGATTTTAAGAGCGAGTATCGAGAGGCGGTCGATGGCCCATGCTGGACTTTCGGTGTTGATGGTAGCGTCTTCCAATACTTTCACGTCGCAATATAATTGGCGGAAGTACGTGTCTATCTGCTCCACGAGGTCGGTGCGGTCCTGATTTGAGCGGTCAATCCTTCTTTTCAGGTTCAGCGCCTCGATAGGATCGATGTGCGGGTCTCGGATAATGTCCTCGAAGTGCCACTGTACTGTGTCTATCCAGCATTTCAGATAGAGACGGTTCTCTATCGATTCTCTGTCGTAGGGATTATTGATAGGCGTATCTACGCAATCCTTGATGTGATAATCGCGGATAGCCTGATTGAAAATCTCGTTGCAATGTTCTGTGAATGACATTTTGATGTGTTTTTTGTTTTGTTATGATGCAAATATAGTTCAAATTGGCTAAAACGCAAAATAAAACGGGCGGTTTTTTTAGTTTTCGGCACTTTATCTGTTATTATTTTGTGCTTTATTCTATTATTATTTAAGTTGTGGCCGATGACTGACTGTATATTAGCGTGAGTTCTACGAATCCCTAATCATAATCCGTTTTGCGCCACGTGGTTTTGTTACAGAGTTCTTGTAGTCAAAACAGCTTCATAATCTTCTCAGCCATATAGCGAAGAATCTGTCGTAGACTATGTATCTGCCGTTGTGATTATAGATATATTCCCTGTTAAGCAATGCCTTTAGTGCAAGGCTTACACTGCTTGATGCCGGAAGGTTGTGCTTAACTATAAAATCGTGTGATAGAATTGCGTCGACAGCCTTCTCTCTTGCTATTGCAGACAAGAGTAGTGCCTGGTTGTATGTCAGTGAGCTGTAGTAATTATAAAAAGCTACTTCCTGCTCGTTTACGAGTTCTGTAACAATATTATCAATAATAGTATTGTCAAACTCACCTCCATACTCGTAAAGCCTGTTAAGGATATGCTGAACGTACCATGTCTGTCCGTCAACCATATTATATAAATAGCTGAAAGTCTCCTCACTGATATGCAGGTTCTTTGCCGCCATCAGGCTGTTGGCAAATTTATGATACTCTGTCATGTTTATCTCTGAGAGTAACAGCATCTGTGAACTTTGATAAAAAGGACGTTTTGCAGAGGTGAACATCTCAGCCATTATATGCTGCTTGCTGCCGGCAAAGATAAAGACGACATTAGGGATAAATTGTATATATGAGCGTAACAGTGCCTCAGTTCCCTTTTCGGGATATTCTGCTATCTGTTGGAACTCATCAATAGCTATGTATATGCGCTTGCCCGATTCTTTAAGGTATTCAAGAATATGTCTGAGAGATTCTTCTTTCTGGTCGTTTGAGATTGTGATGGAAAATGTTGGTATTCCGGTCAGTTCGTCTAACGACAATGTAGGTTTATAAGAAGAGAAGAATGTTGTAATCTTCCTGAAGACTGATTGTGATGGAGTGTCTAACTTGCCGATAACAGTCTTGGCAAACTGCTGCACAAACTGTTGCAGGTTGCGTGTGGCATTGATGTCCATATAGAAGCACTTTGTCTCAGGCTCTGCTTCTGTTATTTGCGTTAGGGCATGATGTATAAGCCCCGTCTTGCCTAAACGTCTTGGGGAAATGAGTACCATATTGCGCTCATTATGCAGAGCACGCATAATAGTCTCTGTCTCAGTCTTCCTGTCACAGAAGTATTCTGCACCCTTATATCCGTAGATAACAAATGGATTATTCAGTCGTTCCATATTTTGCGTTACATATTTTATGTAATGCAAATATACGCGTTTTATATCAAACTGGCAACCCTTTTGGCTTATTTTGATGTTTTCGGCTGATTATCGGTTGCTGTTGCCTGTGGAGATAAGGGATAAAATGAGTTAAGGGAGATAAGGTAATGAAGGGAGATAAGACGAAAAAAAGGAGATAGAAGACAAATATGTTGTCCTCTATCTCCCTTTATTTCCTCTTAATTTCTTTTATCTTCCCTTTAGAACTCCAGCACCATCGTCTGACGTGGGCGCAGTTTGAAGTCCTCGCCGATGGCTACGTTGCGGCCGTTGGTGATGTCTTTGGCTGTCTTTGTGTCGCCGATGATTTCGGCGTAGCGCTTGACAGCGACCGTAGCCTCTTCACGTTTGCCGTTGAGGATAGTCATGACAGTCTTGCCCTTGTATTGGCGGGCTATCACGTAGACACCTTTGTAAGGGATGAACTGCGTCTGGCTGCCTTTGGTTATCACCTCGTTGCCCTGACGCCAGTGCAGCAGACGGCTTGTCCAGTTGAACATAGTGTTCTCTGCCTGAGTGCGTCCTTCGGCAGTAAAGGCGTTGCGCTCGTCGCCAGGGAATCCGCCGGGGAAGTCCTTGCGCACGTTGCCATCGGTCTTTTCCTTTGTTCCGTTCATCAGAATCTCAGTGCCGTAGTAGAGTTGCGGCGTGCGGTTCATGGTGAGCAGGAGAGCCAAAGCCTGCTTCAGTGCGACGGTGTCCTTGCCGTTTGCGAGGAAGCGGTCGGTGTCATGGTTCTCGATGAAGGCCATGACGCTGCTCGGGTTGGGGTAGAGGTAGTCGTAGACGAGACTGTTGTAGATGCGGTTGAAGCCCTTCCACCAATCATCGGTCTCCTCATTCTTCGCCATATTGAGCTTGTCGAAGAAGCTGAAATCCATCACCGTCTTCAGATAAGAGTTGCAGTCTGAGAGCTTAGAGTCTTTCTGCCATGCAGCCGTGTATGCCGGTTCTGTCACCCAAGTCTCGCCCACGGTGTTGAAGTTAGGATATTCCTCGTCGATGGCTTTCATCCACTGTGCCATTCCTTCGCGGTCGGCATACGGATAAGTGTCCATACGGATTCCGTCGATTCCGGCTGTCTCTATCCACCAGATGCTGTTCTGTATGAGGTAAGTCATCACGTGCGGGTTCTTCTGGTTGAGGTCCGGCATTGACGGAACAAACCATCCTTCCACTGTTTCGCTCATGTCTACCTTGCTTGCATACGGGTCAACGACCGGCGTCAATTTATAAGATGTCTGCAAATACTTGTCGTTCACCACGATTTTGTCATCATTCTTGGCTTTCGGGTTTTCGGCAGCGCGGCGTGCGTTCTCCTTCAACCACTCAGTCGCGTTGAGCCAGTCCTCTGACGGCAGGTCCTTAATCCACGGATGCCAGTAGCCGCAATGGTTGAAAATCATGTCCATGACAACCTTCAATCCCTTTGCGTGAGCCTCGTCGATGAGCCGGCGGTACTCAGCGTTAGAGCCGAAACGCGCGTCCACATTGTAGTAGTCGGTCGTTGCGTAGCCGTGGTATGAGCTGTTGCCGTTATCGTCAGGCGAGTCGTTTTCGAGCACGGGAGTGAACCACAGAGCCGTGACGCCAAGCTCGTTGAAGTAGTCAAGATTCTTGCGTATACCCTCCATGTCGCCGCCGTGGCGCAGGCTGGGCTGCGTGCGGTCGGTCTTATATGCAGTTTTCATCTTGATATTGTCGTTCTCCGGACAACCGTTTGCGAAGCGGTCGGGCATGAGCATATAGAGAACGTCGGCGTTGGTGAATCCCTTTCGTTCCTCGCCCTTCATCTCGCGGGCCTTCAACAGATACTTCACCTGCTTCTTCTGCTTGCCCACGGTGAAGTTGAGCTTCATCTCTCCGGGCTGTGCGCCGTCGAGATTGAGGTAGACCAGCAGGTAGTTAGGACTGTCGAGGCGCACCAGACTGTCGATTTTCACGCCGGGATAGTCGGTCGTTACGTCGGCATTCTTGATGTCCTTGCCGTAAACCATCAACTGCAAACTCGGATTTTTCAGGCCTACATACCAGTTGGTAGGCTCGATTCTGTCGATTTTAACTGCTGCTTTCATCGTCATAAAAGACAACAAAAAAGTTAATAAAACAACTGTTTTTTTCATCATTTCTTTAGATATCATTCTTTGTTTATAATATTAATTGTGGATAATCAGTGCGGTCTGCGGGTCTGCTGTTACAGTTGTGCCGCTCACAGTGCCGAGTCCTTCCTCGTTGATGACACCGTCGCAGGCCACGATGGTGTATTCTCCCTCGGGTATGCAGACCTCGCGTGGTTCCTTGCTTCCGTTCAGTATGACGATGATGTTCTGCCATGTGTCTTTGTCGCCGAGGTCCTTCAGGCGGAACGCCACGAGCGCATCTTGCGATGGAAGGAACTCCAAGTGCTTGCGCACGCAGCACGCCTTGCCTAAGCGGAAGGCCGGATGGTTCTTGCGAAGCTGTATGAGGTTCTTGTAATAGTTGTATATCTGCGGATGAAGGAACTTGCCGTTCCAGTTGAACTGGTTGATGGAGTCGGGTGAGTTGAAGCTGTTGTGCACGCCTTTCTTGTCGCGCATCAGCTCCTCTCCGCTGAGCATGAACGGCACACCCTGCGACAGGAATACGGCGGTCTGTGCGAGTTGGTCGAGGCGGATAAGCTCGTCCTCCTGTATTCCCGGGATGCTTGCCTTCAGACGGTCGACCAGACACATATCGTCGTGGCAACTTACGTAGCTTATCATCTGTGTAGGCTGCTCAGCCCACGGCTCTTTCGAGTAGTTCACCTTTGTGTAATCCACCTGCGGATGGGCTATCATGCCCGCGATTCCGGCCTTGATGCTCTCCTCGTTGCCCGGCAGTCCTGCGAGGAACGCACCCTTGGTGTTGTCGCTGAACGGACCACGCAACGCGTCACGTATGTCATCCGAGAATGCGGCGATGCCGGGCATCTGCTTGGTGTTAGCCTTTGATGCGAGCTTCTCTTGCGGATATGCGCACGTGCCGGCACTCCATCCTTCGCCATATATAAATATGCTGGGGTCTATTTCGTTGACAGCAGCGCGTATCTCGTTCATCGTTTCGATGTCGTGGATGGCCATGAGGTCGAAGCGGAAACCGTCGATGTGGTACTCGTTTATCCAGTATTTCACGCTCTCTATCATGAACTTGCGCATCATCGGCATATCCGATGCCGTTTCGTTGCCGCAGCCCGAGCCGTCGCTATACTTGCCGTCGGCCGTCTTGCGATAGTAGTAGTCGGGGTAGGTGAGCTGAAAATTGCTGTTGTCGATGTTGAAAGTGTGGTTGTAAACGACGTCGAGGATGACGCGGATGCCGGCTTTATGCAGTGCCTGCACCATCTGCTTGAACTCGCGGATACGTGTCTTCGGATTGTAAGGGTCGGTAGAATAAGAGCCGTCGGGAACGTTATAGTTCACCGGGTCATATCCCCAGTTAAACTGCGGAACGTCTAATTTTGTCTCGTCCACCGAAGCGTAGTCGAATGATGGCAGTATGTGGATGGCATTAACGCCGAGATCTTTCAGATGCTCGATAGCCCAGTCCTCGGTCAGTGCGAGGAACTTGCCGGGATATTTGGTGTTCTGCCGTTTCGCGAAAACCTTGTCGGGATTGAGGTTTATGTTGCGTGCAATGGAGAAATCACGGTGATGCATCTCGTAGATAACAAGGTCGGCAGGCGACTTCAAGGCCGGGCGTACATCATTCTCCCAGCCCGTCGGGTTTGTCTCCGTCATGTCTACGACAGCACCGTAGCTTCCGTTCACGCCCACGGCCTTAGCGAATACGCCCACAGAGAGGCGGCCGTCGACGTCGAAATGATAGGCCTTGTCTTTTATATCGCCTTTCACGGTTGCCGTCCAAATACCGTTTCCGGTGTGTTTCATCTTCACTTTCTTTTCAGCCTTACCGTTCTGATAAAGTACATTCACTTTCTTGGCATCGGCAGGGGCAAAGAGTTTGAACGTCGTTGCGCTTGGTGTGTATGTTACTTCGTCAAAATTGAAGTCCTGAGCGTTGGCAGTTGCAGAACACATTGCTAAGGCAAAAACAAGCCTCACCCCCAGCCCCTCTCCAAAAGAGAGGGGAGTAGTATGCTTTTTCCTCATATTCTTTATAATATTTGATATTTTCATAATTCTTTATTATATACGATATTACCCGTTTCTCCCATAGTGTTTATGGAAGGAACGGGTAATTTCTTTAGTGTTTAGGTTTGTTCATGTTAATCTATAATTCTTAAAAGGAGAGGGCAGAGAGAACTTCAACTGTCCCCAAGGCCTTTTCCCCCGAATTTACCTTTGTAAGAGAGGGATATTACTCCCCTCCCTTTTGGGGAGGGGCTGGGGGTGAGGCCGTTTTACTTCGCGATAAGACTGATGGCGAAACCTCCGCCGCGTGCCTGTCTCAACTTCAGCACGTCGCCCTTCTTCACGGTCTTCTTTGTAATCACGTATGCCTTCGGATTCTTCTCGTAGTCGGCATCCTTGGCGTCCGCATAGATTGTAGCCTCATACTTGCGGCCCTTGTCCAGGAAGTCAAGCTTTATGACAGAGTTGTGTCCGTCCTCGTTGCACTTGCCGCCAACAAACCAGTTGTCCGACTTCTTGTCCTTGCGGGCCACGGTGATGTAGCGTGCGGGCTCTGCCTCAAGATAGCGGGAGTCGCTCCAGTCGCATGGCACGTCACGGATGAACTGGAACGCGTCATTGTATTTCGCGTAGTTCTCCGGCAGGTCGGCCGCCATCTGTAACGGCGAGTACATCGTCATATATAATGCCAACTGTCCCACGAGCGTGGTGTGAATATAATTCGGATTGTCGCTCCAAGTCTTCATCTGGGTTTCCAGGATTCCCGGCGTATAGTCCATCGGGCCACCCTGCAAACGTGTGAACGGCAATATCACGGTGTGGTCGGGACGGCTTCCGCCGAAAGCCTCGTACTCGGTTCCGCGCGCACTCTCGTTGCCCACGAGATTAGGATAAGTGCGGCAAAGGCCTGTAGGACGCACTGCCTCATGCCCGTTCACCATCACATGATGTTTGGCCGCTTCCTTTATCACGTGCATATAGTGGTTGTTCATGGACTGTGAGTAGTGGAAGTCGCCGCGCGGTATGATGTCGCCCACGTAGCCTGTCTTCACCGCGTCATAGCCATACTTGTTCATCAGTGTCAGCGCATTCTCGAGGTGGCGCTCGTAGTTCTGCGTGCTCGCGGATGTCTCGTGGTGCATCATCAGCTTCACACCCTTTGAATGAGCATATTCATTGAGGTGTTTTATGTCGAAGTCCGGGTAAGGTGTCACAAAGTCGAACACGTCGCGCTTCCACATATTGGCCCAGTCTTCCCATCCGATGTTCCATCCCTCGACAAGCACCTGGTCGAGACCGTTCTCTGCGGCGAAGTCGATATACTTCTTCACGTTCTCTGTTGTCGCGCCATGCTTGCCATGTGGCTTCACCTTCGTATAGTCGGTGATGCCGAGGTGTACGGACGGCAGCTCGTCTGTATAGCTCCACTGGCTCTTGCCTACAATCATCTCCCACCATACTCCACAGTATTTTGTCGGATGTATCCAGCTTGTATCCTCAATCTTGCAAGGCTCATTGAGGTTGAGCGTGAGGGAGGTTGAAAGCATATCGCGCGCATCGTCGCTCACCTTCACCGTACGCCACGGAGTATGGCACGGAGTCTGCATACAGCCTTTCAGTCCTGTTGCATCGGGAGTAAGCCAGCTCTCAAACACCATGTTCTTGTCGTCAAGGTTCAGGTGCATGGTGGCGTAATCCTCACAGGCCGCCTCGTGGATGTTTATATACAGTCCATCGTCGCTCTTCATCTGCAGCGCGGTCTGCACTCCAGTGGGCGAGAAGACGGACACAGACGAGTTTTCCCAGTTCACCGCTTTGTTGAACCGCTCGCGTATGCCCGACAACTTGGTTTCCTGTGTCTCCTGTTCCTGTGTGTCATAGTCGCCCGGAAGCCACCATGCCGTATGGTCTCCGGTCATGGCAAACTGCGTGTGCTCTTCCTTTATGATAAAGTAATTGAGTTCTTTCTGCTGCGGGAACTCGTATCTCAGCCCGAATCCCTCGTTATACACGCGGAAACGGATTATAATGTCACGGCCGGTCGCGGGCTGGTTGAGGTCCACCTCAAGCTCATTGTAGTTGTTGCGTATCTGCGCCCACTCGCCCCATACTGGAGTCCAGGTCTCGTCGAACGATGAGGTCTTGGTGTTGGCTATCTTGAAACCGTCCATAAGGTCTGTCTCATGCTTGCCCTTAGAGGCGTGCTTGTCCTTTGCGAGTTCAAGACCCAGACGGCTTGGTTTCACTACAGCCTTGCCCTTATATGCCATTTCATACTTCGGCACGCCATTGTCGAGTGAGAACTTGACGGTCACGTTGCCGTTAGGAGAGGTTACTTCCTGGGCTATTGCCATAAGTGGCAATAGCGTCAAAACGAATAAGTTACTTAGTCTTTTCATTTTCTACCACTTTGTGAAATCAGTTCCTTGATATTTTCATTGAAAGAATTGTTTGCCATCAGGTCTTCGATGCTTACGTGCATACGGTAACGCCAATAATGCTTCGGGTTGGCCGGAATGTTGATGCGCTCTGCGTCTGCGTTGGCAAGGCGCAGGCTCTCGTCAATGGCGAGCCAGTCCTGAATGCTCAGGATGCACAGCATCGACGGACTTGTGAGATGCCGTGATATGATGTCGCGTGCCAACCAGCCCGGCAGCGGATGTGGAGCGGCATCGCCACGATAGAGCATTGAGTTGTAATAGTCCTGCGTGCGGCCCCAGTCCTCGTCCCACCACTGGCGGAGCGTAGGCATATCGTGGCTCGATATGGTGCAGACAGAACGGTATGGATTGCGCGACAGATGGCCGAAGCGCACCGTCGGGTCCTTAGGCATAGACTGAAGCTCAAGGCTCAGGATGCGCAGCTCGTTCATTACCCAAGCCACGCAGTCGGGAACCATACCCAAATCCTCGGCACATACGAGCATACGGGTGGCGTCGACCAGGCGCGGCAACTTCTTCATAGCCTCGAAATACCAGAACTGGTTGTTGCGGCGATAGAAGTAGTCGTTATACAGGCGGTTGAATATAGCCTTGTCGCTGTCGTACAGGCTTTCGTAGATGAAGTCGAACTGAACGGAAATTCTCGGGTGGAACAGGTCGGCGTTCTTGTTGTCGCGCACGAAGAGCACGTCGCTGATAAGGGCATAGAGACCGTCGCGCAGGTTCTGCAAGTCTTCTAATGAAGAATGATGAGTGAAGAGTGAAGAATCATTCCCTGTCGTTGAAGCCCCCCCGTTAGAAGCGGATTCTTCATTCTTCATTCTTAATTCTTCATTTAAGAACCATGCCTCCACCTTGCGTTGTGTGTCGTATTCGGGCTTCATGCGATAGAAACCATCGTGCTTATGCTCTAAGAACGTGTTGCGGACGTAGCCTGCCTGCTCGCCGAACATACGGTCGAGCACCCAGTCGGTGATGAACGGTTCGGTGAAAAGCTCCTCCTGCCAGTGCAGTCCGTAGCCCTCAATCTCGTCGCGCGACATACCAAGCGCCGGCGAGAACTGGCCAAGAAGGCCGTGTACCGAATGAATAGGAATTTCCCAAATGCGGAAGAATCCCAATACGTGGTCTATGCGGTAAGCGTCAAAGTACTTAGCCATATTCGAGAAGCGGCGCACCCACCATGCGCAACCATCCTTTATCATCTCGTCCCAGTTGTATGTCGGGAAGCCCCAGTTCTGTCCGTTCACGGAGAAATCATCGGGCGGAGCACCTGCCTGACCGTTCAGGTTGAAGTAGCGCGGCTCACTCCACACGTCGCATCCGTAGCGGTTCACGCCGATAGGAATGTCGCCTTTCAGAATCACGTGGTGTGCGCGGGCATAGTCGTGGGCATCCTTCAACTGGCGTGCGAGGACAAACTGCACGAAGTAGTAGAATGCGGCCTCTTTATATAGCTTTGTACGGCTCGATGTAAGAGCCTTGCGTTCCTGCTCGTCCCATGTGGTATGGCCTTTCCATTTGCTGAAATCGGCCGTTCCGTTGGTGTCGCGCAGGTTGCAGTAGCGTGCATATGGTACGAGCCATTCTTCGTTCTCCTCGAAGAATTTGCGGTATTCGTCCGTTGCCATCATGGCCGCGCCCTCCTGCTCGAAGATGATGCGCAGGTAGCTGATCTTAGCGTCGTTCACGCGTTCGTAGTCTATTTGCGGCAGTGCGTTCAGTTCCTTGCGCAGTTCCTCCATCTCGTGTCTCAGTGCCTCGTCTTTGATTTGCGGCAGTGCCGAGAGGTCGGCATACTGCGGATGCAGGGCGAAGATGCTGATGCAGGAGTAAGGATAGGAGTCGGTCCATGTGTGTGTGGTCGTCGTGTCATTGATAGGCAGAATCTGGAGCACGCGCTGGCGCACGCAAGCCACCCAGTCTATCATCTTCTTCAGGTCGCCGAAGTCGCCCACTCCGAAACTCGTTGCAGAGCGGAGCGAGAACACCGGCACGAGCGTTCCGGCACATTTCAGGTTGTTGCTGCCGAAATAAGCCTGTGCAAGGTCATAGACAACGACCTCGCCGTCGGCCACGTTCACCAGCTCAACAGTGCGGTTGTCGCTCGATTCCCAGCGCACCTCTCCGCCGTTGCGGTTGCTGATGGCTGCGAACTTGAACTCTATCGCGTCTGAGACGAAGCGCGTTGCGTCGATGTCAACTATCCACTCGTTGATGCTGTGCTGCTTCATGTGCAGTGCCGAGGCAATGTCCCACTCGCCCATGCAAGGCTCGCTGCCTGCTATGACGAGCTTCTCGCCCTTGCGCAGTTGCGGAGCGCGCACTTTCAGGCGCACGGTCTTGCTGTAGTTGCTGCTTTCCGGCCTCTCAATTTCGTTGCCCACGATGCAGTCTGTGATGGCCGATGTGTAGAGGTAGGCATCATCCGGAATGTCGAACCAATGGTCATAGACCACATAGCGCATTGCTTTTGATGCGCACAGCTCGAGTTGGTGGTTTATCACGTTCCACTCCCTGCGCTCGCACACGTCACCACGAACCACTGTATAATAATACTCTATGGTTGTTCCTGTCTTGAGGGCACAGTTCACTTCGCATTCCCAGTGGAAGCCGTCGTAGGTACGCATCCTATACTCGGAAACGGTTTTGTCTCCATTACCATTCCTGTCTATAATGTTCAGAACCAGGTCCTGTCCATAAACAGTATTATATTCTATCTTAAATATAAATACCATAAGTTTTAGGTTTGTTTTGATTTTAGGGTATAAAAGTACAAAATATCTAATTATGTGGTATTCAAAAAAAACGTATTTTTTTATCTGTTGCAGTGCAATCGGTTGCACGATTGTAAAAATTTGAGAGTTTAAGGTCGCTTTGCTGTTTGGTTTTGATGTAAAATTACTTTCTGGAAAAGTTGTCATATTGGGAAACTTTTTATACATTTGCACCATGAAACGACGAATATTGACATACGGCGGCTATTTTGAAGCATTCATGAGCAGCCTGAAAGAGAAAGAGCAGGAGAAAATACAATACGGACTTCTCTTGCTCAAGACGCAGGACCGGCTTCCCAAGAAGTTCGTCAAACATATCCGAGATGGTATATATGAGTTGCGCACCGAATACGGTGGAAACATCTTTCGTGTGTTTTTTATATTCGACGAAGGTAAAATAATTGTACTGTTTAATGGTTTTCAGAAGAAAAGTCAAAAGACACCGTTAACAGAAATAGATAAAGCACTTAAAATAAAGGAGGCATATTATGCAGACAAACAATCATCAAATCGTTGACTACGACCTCGTTCTTGACCAAAAATTCGGCAAGGAAGGAACGCCGGAACGCATAAAATCCGAGGAGGATGCGCTGTCATTCTATTCCGGTCAGATACTTCTTGATGCCCGTAAGGAGGCAAAGATTACACAAGCGGAATTGGCAAAACGCATCAACTCAACCAAATCATACATATCGAAAGTCGAAAATGGTTTGGTAGTGCCAAGTGTTGGTGCGTTCTATCGCATTATCAACGCTTTGGGAATGAGGGTTGAAGTCGTAAAGCCTATATATTAAGAAGGCTTCTATAAATTGCCGCCATACAAACAAAAAAGGAACTTTTTTTATCCATAATCGTAAGTTTTATTTTCTGAAATCTTTACAATCGAAAATCGATTCTCTCGTGCTAACGAACGTTAAATAATGGTCTCGTTACTCATTTCCGATGATTTTTGTGTCTCAAAAATCCTAACTCAAAACTCAAAATTCGTAACTCAAAATTCCAAAAGTGCCTCCGTTGCAGAAAAATCGGGTCGTTTTTCTGCAAAAATTGATGTCTCTGAAAACACAAAAAAATGCAGTTTTCATCCGATTTAACGTTTGTTAGCTTTCAAAAGTGGCACTTTTAGAGTCTGTTTCAGGCCGTTTTGGAGTGCAACGGGATAGGTTTTAGAGACCAAAAGTGGCTCCGTTGGCGTCTAACGGAGCCTCCGTTGCAATGTAACGGGGGCAAAAACGCGTTCTAAAACGGGTAAAAATAAAAGAAAAAAGGATAAGTCCTTGATTATCAAAGACTTATCCCGAAATATCGTAAAATGCCGTATTTTCGTGTTTTTGAACGCAAGAGAAGATTCGTTTGAAAATACGCGAGTTTTCAGCGGTAAATTTCTCCTTATTTCTCTTTTATCACCGTTACGCAGGCGGCTCCAATGATGAGCGAAGCACCGGCGACATACATCATGCTTGCCTCGGCTGAACCTACCAACGAGAGAATGATTCCACCCAAGAGAGCTGCCACAATCTGCGGAATGCAAATCGTACCATTGAACAGTCCGAGATATGCGCCCATGTGTCCGTAACCCTCAAGCGCGTTGGTAACGAAGGTGAACGGCATGGCGAGCATGGCAGCCCAGCCGCAGCCGATGAGCAGGAATGGGATGAACTGCACATATTGGTTCTCGAACAGCGGAACAAGGGCGAAGCCGATGCCGCCGAGGATGAGGCTCACGGAGTAGGCGAGCTTGGTGTTCTTGAACTGCGGAAGCACTACTGCCCAAAGCACGCTGCCCACAGCCTGAACGGCAAAGAGTATTCCCACCCAGTTGCCGGCCTCCTGGAATGCCTCAGAAGCCTTGTCGGTGGTGTGCCAGCACGTCTCGGCGATGGCGCCGGTGGTGTAGGTCCACATATAGAGGAAGCCTGCCCAGCAGAAGAACTGCACGAGTCCGACCTTCCAGAATGTAGAGGGGGCGTTGCGCAAGAGCGTGAACCAGTTGGCCTTGTCCTCCTTGTCGTCCTCCTTCAGTCCGTGATATTCGGCATATTCCTTCGGGGGCATTTCCTTAACCTTTGCGGTGGTGTAGATTACGCAGAGGATGAGTATCGCCGCACCGATGTAGAACGAGTAGATTACCGAGTCGGGTACGACACCTTTCGGAGCTACGTTGCTGATACCGATGAAGGTGAAGAAGAACGGGAACACGAAGCCTACGACCGAGCCTGCGTTGCAGAGGAAACTCTGGATGGCGTATGCGAGCGACTTCTGCTTCTCGTTCACTGTGTCGCCCACAAGCATCTTGAACGGCTGCATGGCCATATTGATGCTCGTGTCGAGGAACATCAGGGCTATCAGTCCGAATATCATGGCTGTGCTGACGGCCATGCCGAACGAGCCGGCATTAGGCAGCAGGCACATTACGAGTACGGCTACGGCTGCGCCTACAAAAAGATAGGGGATGCGTCGGCCGAAGCGGCACCACGTCTTGTCGGACAGGGAGCCGACTATTGGCTGCACGATGATTCCCATCAGTGGTGGGAGAATCCAGAAATAACTGAGGTTGTGAGGGTCTGCGCCGAGTGTGGCGAAGATGCGCGAGATGTTTGCGCTTTGGAGGGCGTATGCGATTTGTACGCCGAAGAAGCCAAAACTGAGATTCCACAGTTTCCAAAAACTTAGATCAGGTCTTTGTTTCATTGTTTTAAGATTTTATTGTTATTAAGCCCCCTCCGACTCCCCCACGGGGGAGGGAATATGGGTGGTAATGCTTTATTAAGTGAAGAACGAAGAGGGAAGAGGGAAGAATCAGATACCTAAAAGTAATGTCAGAACTTCTGTCTCCAGTCTACTGTCTTCAGTCTCCTAAAGAGGTAATGTCTGAACTTCTGAACTCCTGTCTCCAGTCTACTTCTTCCCCCCTTGGGGGGATTAGAGGGGGGCACTACCTCGTCGTTCCCCTCACGATGAGCCTCGTTCTTATTATTCGTTTCTCTATTTTGTCGTCGGGGATAGTGCCCTCCACCTGTCCTATAAGGATTTCCGCAGCTGCCCCCCCCACTTCTGTTCCACGCTGGTCAATTGTCGTCAGCAGCGGGTCGCACGCCACGGCACGCTGGCCGTTGGTGAATCCGCACACGGAGATGTCCTGCGGCACACGATAACCCATGCGTTTGGCCACATATACGATTCCGATGGCAGTGTCGTCGTTCACGGCAAAAAATCCGTCGGGTATGATTTCCCGGCTGAGCAGTGCCGGAGTGATGGCCTCGGCGTCGGCACGGTTGTCGCATATCCGGATGAAATGCTCGTCAGGAGTCAGGTTGTTCTTCAGCAAGGCATCGCGGTAGCCGTTGTAGCGGTTCTTGGAAATCTCCATATTCATGGGCGAACCGTAGAACGCAATGCGCCGGCATCCGGTGCTGATGAGATGCTGCACGGCATTGAAAGCACCCATATAGTCGTCTACCACCACGCGGCTCGCGTTCACGCCGGTGCAGATGCGGTCGTAGAACACTACCGGCACGTTTTGGTCGATGAGGTATTGGAAGTGGTCATACTTCTTCGTGTCCTTAGCCTGCGACACGATGATGCCGCACACCTTGTTTTTGTAGAATGAGCGGCAAATCTCCACCTCCCGGTCGTAGCGCTCGTTGCTCTGAGCCACCATGACAGAGTAGCCATGTTCGCGGGCATACTTCTCGATGCCTGAAAGAATGGAGGAGAAATAGAAATGAGTAAGTTCGGGAATCACGACTCCTATAATCTTCATCGGTTGCACACGGTTCTTGCGTAGCGACTCGGCTATGATGTTGGGGAAGAAGTCATGCTCACGCGCGTACCTTTTTATCTTATCGCGTTGCTCAGAACTTATTCTCGGACTGTCTTTCAATGCCCGCGACACGGTTGCTACCGACACATTTAGTGCTTTCGCAATGTCTTTCATCGTTATCGTAGTGTTCTCTTTCATGTCATGTTTCTTTGTTATAACGGCAAAATTAGATATTTAGTGCGAATGTCAAACGGCCTTTATTTGATAAAAAGGAAATAATTTGCGTAATCGATTGCACAAATTATTTTATTGATTTTAGTCAAAAAAAGTTTATACTTATGCGCAAGAGTGATAATTTTGCATTTGAAACGGATGTTAAATCCGTGGAACCTAAAGGGCAATTTATATTAACTATTTTATAATTAACTTTAATAAATGTAGAAGAATGAAGCAGGTAAAGTTCAAATTTCCTGTAAGGTTGCTCGCCTTGATGTGTGGGCTGTTCCTTACTGTGAATGCCTTTGCTCAGCAGATTGCTGTCAAAGGATTAGTTAAGGATGCTACCGGCGAACCGGTTATCGGCGCAACGGTCCGTATTGCGGACGGCAGTGGCGGCGCAGTTACCGATTTCGACGGTAATTTCACGCTTAACGTGAAAGCTGGAACAAAACTCCAGATTTCTTACATCGGTTATGATACACAGGAAGTCGTTGCCAAAGATGGCATGATAGTCGTCCTGAAAGAAAATGCCGGTCAGAGCCTTAACGAAGTTGTAGTAATTGGTTACGGTGCTGTTAAGAAGTCAGACCTCACCGGTTCTGTTACAGCATTGAAGCCAGATGCAAAGAACAAGGGTGTCGTTGTCAACGCACAGGACATGATGCAGGGTAAGATTGCCGGTGTGAACGTTACAAACGGTGGTGGTACTCCAGGAGGTGGTGCAACAATCCGTATCCGTGGAGGTTCGTCACTGTCTGCAAGTAATGACCCGCTTATCGTTATCGACGGTGTGCCTATGGACAATGATGGTGTGAAAGGTCTTTCTAACCCTCTGTCTATGGTCAATCCTCAGGATATTGAGAGCTTCAACGTTTTGAAGGATGCTTCAGCAACAGCAATCTATGGTAGCCGTGGTTCTAACGGTGTCATCATTATCACGACAAAGAAAGGACGCAAAGGCCAGAAGCCGACTGTCTCTTATGCAGGAAGCGCAACCGTCAGCATAAAGCAGAAGGCTTATGACGTTATGAGCGGTGACGAATATCGCGCATATATTAAAGATATGTATGGCGAGAACAGCACACAATACGGACTCCTCGGTGATGCCAATACAGACTGGCAGGACGAAATCCTCCGTACAGCAATATCTCATGATCATAACGTGACAGTATCCGGCTCAACAAGTCTTGGCGAGGTAGGATATCTGCCATACCGCGTTTCTGCAGGCTACACAAGTCAGGAAGGTATTCTGAAAGGCTCAGACTTTGAGCGTGTAACAGGTTCTATTAACTTGAGTCCGTCATTCTTTAATGACCACCTCACGATGAACCTCAATGCAAAAGGTATGTGGGCGAAGAGTAATTTCGTAGATACCGGTGCTATCGGTGCTGCTCTTTATTATGACCCGACACAGCCTGTAACTACCACAGACCCGAGATTCAGTAACCTCGGTGGTTATTACCAGTGGCTTACAGCTAGTGGATTCAATGACTCGACATGGGACTGGGCTTACAATGCGCAGGCTACAAAGAACCCTGTTTCTATGTTGGAACTCCGCGATGATCAGGCTATCAGCCGTTCTTTCGTAGGTAACGCAGACATCGACTATAAAGTACATGGATTCGAGGACTTGCGTTTGCACGTAACTCTCGGTGCTGATGTTTCTAAAGGTAAACAGTCGACAGACGTATTGCCTTCTTCTCCATTGGCACAGTATTATGGAAGCTATGGTAACGAGACTATTTTGAAGCGTACATTGACGTTGAACAGTTGGGCTCAGTACTACCATGACTTCAACGACCCTGCTAAGAATCATGTTGACCTTATGTTGGGTTATGAATGGCAGCACAGATGGAGAGAGCAGAATAACGACTATATGGGCTTCTATCCGTCAACAAACAACGACCCGACTCTTGCAGGAACTGCAAGACCGCACACTCCTTATCTGTTCAGAACAGAAAGCTATATCGTTTCTTTCCTCGGACGTTTGAACTACTCTCTCATGGATCGTTACTTGTTCACAGCAACAGTACGTCGTGACGGTACTTCTCGTTTCAAGGATCACTGGGATACATTCCCTGCATTGGCTTTCGCATGGAAGATGAATGAAGAGAATAATCTGCGTGATCTTACATGGCTCAGCGACCTCAAACTCCGTCTTGGTTACGGACAGACTGGTCAGCAGGAGGGTGGTGTAGGAGACTATAGCTACTTCCCTATATACAGAAAGTCTACGGGTACTAACGGATTCTATCCTATTATTGGTGATGGCTTCCTCTACAGCCCGATTGAATATAACGAGAATCTGAAGTGGGAGAAGACAACTACATACAATATCGGTCTTGATTGGGGATTCTGCAACCAGAGATTTACCGGTAGCGTAGACTGGTACTATCGTAAGACTACAGACCTTCTCAATATGGCTAAGGTGCCGGCAGGCTCAAACTTCCGTAATGAGGTGATTTCAAATATTGGTTCTCTGTCTAACATGGGTGTTGAGGTCGCTATGGATTGGAAGGTTATCCGTACCAATGACTGGTTCTGGTCTTTGAACTACAACTTCACTTACAACCACAACAAGATTACTGACCTTACTGGTGGAGCAGATCCAAACTACTTCGTTCCTACAGGAGGTATTTCTTCTGGTACAGGTAATAATGTACAGGCTCATGCAGTTGGCCATCCGGCAAGCTCATTCTACGTTTATCAGCAAGTTTATGATGAGAATGGCAAGCCTATAGAGGGACTTGTTGTTGACCGCGATGGTAATGGCGTAATCACTGAGAATGATAAGTACTTCTATAAGAGTCCGGCTGCTCCTGTAACAATGGGTCTGTCTTCTCGTCTGGAGTATAAGAACTGGGACTTCGGTTTCACTCTCCGTGCAAGTCTTGGCAACTATGTATTCAATGACTTCGAGGCTGGAGCAAGCAACTGTAACCCTGCCGAAATTTCTAAGGAAATTGGTGGTGGATGGTATCAGACCAACCGTCCTCTCATGGTTCTCGACAAGAACTGGCAGACATACAACTGGGTATTGTCAGATTACTTCGTGCATAACGCATCTTTCTTGAAGTGTGACAACATTACTCTTGGTTACACCTTCCAGAACCTCTTCAAGGGTGGAAACTATCAGGGTATCAGTGGCCGTATCTATGCTACTGCTTCAAATGTCTTTACTATCACAAACTATGACGGTATTGATCCTGAGGTTTATGGCGGTATAGACAACAATGTTTACCCACGTCCAATATCATTCATACTCGGTCTTAATCTGAATTTCTAATCAGTTGGACAAAAAACATTATATAAAATGAATCATACAATGAAAAGATATATAAAAAATATTATTCCCGCAGCCCTTATGGCTTTCAGCGTGGGAATGATGACATCATGTACAAGTGACTTGGATGTGACTCCGATTGACCCTAATCTGGCTTTGCTTACTCCGGAGACTGTGCCAAGCTTGTTCAACAAGTGCTATGCTAACATCGCACTTGCAGGTAATAGTGACCCTGACGGCGACTGCGATATAAATGGTCTTGACGGTGGTACAACCGGTATGGTACGCCAGATGTTCAATGTCAACGAGCTGTCTACTGACGAGGCTATTTGCTGCTGGATTGGTGACCCAGGTATTCCTGACTTTAACTTTAATACGTATGACGCAAGTCATCCGATGGTTAAGGGATATTACTATCGTCTGTATAATGGTATAACTCTTTGCAACCACTATCTTTCTGTAGCTGCTGACTATGATGCTACAATGACTGCAGAGATTCGTTTCTTGCGCGCATTCTATTATTATCTTGCAATGGACGCTTTTGGAAACATACCTTTCACAACAGAAGTGTCGAGTGCCGCTGCTCCGCAGTATACACGTGCACAGGTATATGAGTTCATCGAGAGTGAGCTTCTTGATATTGAGTCAAGCCTGAGTCAGGCTAAGGCTAAGAACTCAAGTGATCCTATGTATGGACGTGTTGACCAGGCTGGATGCTGGTTCCTTCTTATGAGATTGTATCTTAATGCAGAGGTTTATACTGGTACCGCACAGTGGCAGAAAGCTGCTGACTATGCAAAGAAGGTTATCGACTCTCCTTATAAACTTAACACAACATCTACTCAGAAATGGACTGCATACCAGATGCTGTTCATGGGTGATAATGGAGAGAGCGCAGCATCTTCTGAGGCTGTCTTCCCAATACTTGGTGATGGTATGACAACTGCAAGCTACGGTACTTTCCACTTCTTGATGGCGTCTACCTTCACTGGTGATATGATGGTTGATCCGAGTGCATCTACTGTGAATGGTTCTTCTGATGGCTCATGGGGTGGTAACCGCGCACGTCCGGAACTCATTGCTAAGTTCTTCCCGAATGGCGATGCTCCGGATATCCCTTCATACGACATGATTATTGCCGCTGGTGATGACCGTGCTATATTCTGGGGTCTGGACAGAACTCTTAGCGTTGATGATATCTCTGAATTTAAGTCTGGATATTCTGTTGCAAAGTTCATGAACCACAAGAGCGACGGCAGCGCAGGACACGACGCTAAGTTCCCTGATGGAGACTTCTTTATGTTCCGTGTGGCTGAGGCTTATCTGACATACGCTGAGGCTACTGCACACTTGAATGGTAACATGACAACTACGGAGGGTACAAAATACGTTAATGATATCCGCACGCGTGCACATGCTGCAACAAACAGCAGATATACTTTAGATGAACTTTGTGACGAGTGGAGTCGCGAGTTCTATTTTGAGGGACGTCGTAGAACAGACCTTGTCCGTTTCGGTAAGTACGGTGGCAACACCAACTATACATGGCAATGGAAGGGTGGCGTTAAGGAAGGTATAAACTTCTCGTCAACAAAGAATATTTATGCTATTCCGACTGACGAAATTATCCAGAACTCTAACTTAGTACAGAATCCGGGTTATTAAAAATAATAGTCAATATGCTCCAGAGAACGTGACGGGGATATCCACTACGTTCTTAGGAGCATGACATAAAAGAATAAATACGATTATGAAAAAAATATTAAAGTCAACATTACTTCTTGTGCTGAGTCTTGGACTCTTCACAGCTTGTGACGACGACCACGACGAGAACCCAACCGTTGTTCCGCCAACATCGTTTGTGCTCAATACTCCGGCATTGGCTGATCAGCTTATCGACTTGGCGAACTCAACTTCTTTGGTTCTCACTTGCTCTCAGCCTGACTATGGATTCACTGCAGCGACTTCATATACAGTGCAGGTCGGAACAAAGGCTGATATGTCGGATGCGGTTGACGTTTTAACTAGTACTCAGGCAAAATTAGATATTGACGCTGCCTTAGTGGCAAGTACACTTACCTCCCTTGAGTTGGCTGATGGCAAAACTGAGGCTGATTTCCCGATGGTAATCCCCGCATACTTCCGTGTAAAGGCTGTCATGACAACAAAGGATGGTACACCTATTGAGAATACAGAAATTACTTCAAATACAGTATCTCTCAACAAAGTGAAACTTCTTTATTCTCTGCCACCAGTAACAACGCCAGAGAAACTCTATGTTGTTGGTCAATTCTGTGAATGGAATTGGGGTAACTCTCTTGAAATGACACCGGTTAATGGTGCAACAAATGTATTCTGGCATCTCGTCTTCATTGGCGGTGAACAAGGAGGTATCAAGTTCAATTCTGCTTTGTCTTGGGACGGCAATGAAAAAGGCTTTGAAGGCATCAACATCAGCGGTGACCTCGCAGGGGAAATCATAAATGACGGTGGCAACATCGCATCTTCTAATCCTGGATGGTATCTGATGGTTGTAACAACATCTGTTGAGGGTCGTGAAATTATTTACGATGTACAGTTCAACAAACCGGAGGTTTATCTTATGGGTACCTGTATTGGTGATGCAGCATATACAGAACTGAATCCGGATGCTCTGTTCACGGTTCCAACAGCTGCCGATGGAGAATTCGTATCTCCGGCATTCACAACTGCTTGTCCTGGCGGTGATGGTGATGGTGTACGTGCATACGTTAAGATTCCTGGATACGACTGGTGGAAGTCTGAGTTCATGGTATTCGATAAGAAGATTGTTTACCGTGGCAATGGTGGTGACCAAGCTTGTGTAGCTGGTGCAGTTGGGCAGAAACTCTATCTGAACTTCGGTGCAGAAACTGGTGAGATTAAGTAATAAGAGTATATCATCATACCGACAACCAAAGGGAACACGCTTCCCTTTGGCTCGGGGATGAAACAAATAAAAAACTTTTAGAAATTACAGATATGAAAAGTATTTCAAAATATTTAATGTCAGCATTGGTCGTACTGCTTGCAGCTTCATGCCAAGATGCAGAAAACGAATTTGCTGGTCCGCAAGCATATCCGCAGGAAGACGCGATAACTGTTCCTGGCTTTACGGCAAGTTCTACCTCTGCCATTGATTTGGCAACAGATGCAGCAAGTGTAGACGTGTTTAATCTCAGCGATGCTGCTCTGCCAGAGGGCTTCGCGCTTGGAACTGCACGTATCGTGATAGAACCTACTGATGTAGAGGCTGAGGCAACAGAGATAGCAACAGACGTTGACGGTATGGCAAGCGTTGCTGACCTTCAGGCTTTGGTAGAGAGTACATACGGAAAGCGTCCTATGAACAGAACGTTCAAGGCACAAGTTTATGTTGATGCCATTAAAGATGGTCAGGCTGTTCTTATAGACGCTGGTGTAATTGACGTGAACCTTACTCCTAAGGCTCCATTCATTGCCTCTGCTTATTATTTGGTAGGTGATATGGTAGGTTGGGACGATGCAGGAATGGTTAAGTTCGCTCATTCAGACGCTGATGTATATGAAGATCCTGTATTCACAATTATGTTCACTACCAATGGAGCGAACCAGTATTGGAAGATAATTCCGCAGACAAATATTGACAATGGTGATTTCTGGGCACAAGGTAAAACTGGTGTTGTTGGTGTCGCTGTTGATGGAGATCCAAGTATGTCTGGTACGCTCACAACAGATGCTCCGCAGGCTGGTAAGATTGAGAATCCGGGAATGTATAAGATGACTATCAACATGATGGATTATTCTTATACTATCGAACCAGTAGCTCCTCAGTATTATATTGTAGGTGCAATTCAGGGCTGGAGTCCTTCTAAGAAAACCCATCTGTTTACTCCTGTTAGCTCTACAGAACTGAGCTATACTACTAAGTGGACAGGTGCTTGGGATTTGAAGTTCTGGAATTCTAATGATTTCGGAAACTGGGATAATGTTTACGGATGTGCTGTTGATGGTGATAATTCTGCATCTGGTTCTATCATCGGAACTGGTGCACAGGCTATTTCTGCTCCTTCTGCTGAGTACTATACATTCACTATCGACATGGCTAACATGAAGTATACATGGACCAAGCTCGCAGACCAGAATCCTACCGAATACTCAACTATAGGACTTATAGGAGACTTTAACAGTTGGAGCGGTGATGTCGCTATGGAACAGATAGCTCCGCATAACTGGTATGTTGTAGCTACTGTTTCCGATGGTACGCTTAAGTTCCGTGCAAATAGTGATTGGGCTGTAAGTTGGGGCGCAGATTTGACAGTATCTGATACTGACTTCCACGCTATTGGTTCAACAAATAATGCTCCAAACATTAATGTTCCTGCTGGTACTTATGCATTCTATCTGAATGATATTACTAACGCAATCCAAATAGTTAAGCAGTAATGTTATAATAAAGAGGTAGAAACCTCAGCTTCATAAAGCATACTTTTTCAGAGGGTGTCTCTCCATTCGTTGGGGAGGCGCTCTTTTTTGTTCCCCATCACTTGCTTTGTTACGGATAAATAATTATCTTTGCATAAAATAATTGTTATGATATATCCTATTGGCATACAGGACTTCGAGAGCCTGCGCAACGACGGCTACGTCTACGTAGATAAGACAGCACTGATATATAAGCTCGCGACGACAGGAAGATACTACTTCCTGAGTCGTCCCCGCAGGTTCGGTAAGAGCCTGCTTATCTCTACGATGGAGGCCTACTTCCGCGGCAAGCGCGAGCTTTTCAAGGGGCTGG